>WLWD01004292.1_pt1 | contig 13765 bp, 9 predicted proteins | sample 6712731 | NCBI WGS metagenome assembly WLWD01 (sample SAMN12718690, study PRJNA576275) | sponge metagenome | isolation source: marine sponge | host: Mycale hentscheli | place: New Zealand: South Island, Marlborough, Capsize Point | collected 2014-11-01
TTTGAGACTTTATTATTAAAAGCTAATTATTGAAATGAATATTTCTGCTAAAAGTTGAATATGAAACTGGCATCAAAAGTATTGACTTGTGTCATAAGCTTCATGTACAATATTTTTGTGGTCTGTCGACGTCTGATGGCAAAGGTCAGAAGTTATAACCTTGGTTTCATGGAACAGTGGTAGACATCAGAATGGAATAAAATTTCCCCTGATACTTTCATGTCTGGTAATAAAAAAAAGCATGCTCTGAAAGCCAGTCAAGTAGCAGTCCAAGCGATGAAGAAGTGTGCAAAGTAATAGATCCGATTAGTAAGCCTCCATTGTTATTTTAACTAACTATAGTTATAGAAATGTCGGGCACAGTTAGTCCCTCTACCCCTCATTAGAGAATTTGAAAGAAAAGTATTTTTAGCCACCAGACAAAAGCAACTTAAATTGTTGTGTGTGTGTTGCTGTTACAGTTACAGCAAGGAAATGTAGAAGCAGTCTTAGAGTGGACATTTTCAAATTTGCTTCACTTGGGAAGCACAAGCTGTATATTGAGTAATATCCCAAAAAATATATTCTCTGTTGACGAGTGACTGGAAACTTCAATTCACTTTAGTGCAATGTTAGTGTCTGTTATACAGTTTTCACATACAATGTTACAATTGGTAGGGATAAAGTCTGGATGTCGTATCACTAACTTATAGATACCATTATTATAAATCACTGCATTGTTTGTATTATCTATTATCTAGTCCAGTTATAAGATTATGAATTTTTGAAGTCTCAGAGTATGTAGCTATAAAGTTCTAGATCAACTGGTATAGCTAAACCATTCTGATGAAAGTAGTTTTGTTCATGATGCCATTTGAAGTATACAGATTGTGTTGATATTATCAGCAGAAACAGCAATATATTTTATTGCATATTATAGTTTAATAGAAGCAATGCATTTTGCAAAAATAATGAAGTAGCTATTCCTACTGAGGGTCAGATAACTATTTGGTGTGATGTATGCCGCATTACTTGTCAGAAGATACCTGCAGGCCCGACACTCCTCAATTTAGTGACGGATTGATCCTTCTAAACACCTCCGTAGCTTTCCTTATACGCTTTAACTTGCCAATTCGCACAATGATGGATTTGTTATTGTTTATACTTCTCTTATAACTATAGCAACGGAAAGGTACCGCCCAACAAGATTAGGTAAAACAACGGTCGTCATTTGTTCAGATCCAGTGCCCACGCAGCGCATGAAAGAAGGTGGGAGAAGACTAAGAGGCTTGACGAGCTACAGTGGTCTGTTATATTGAATAGGTAGGCTCTGGCGTTAGATACTGCATGACTTAATGTGGCAGTGGTGTAGGGTGGGTTAACGTGAAATACTATTTTGAATGAGTTGCGTAAGTGTTAGTCATGTAGGTTTAAACTAACATTTTAGTTAAGTTAAATTCAAGTGTTGTACATTAAGGCAGTCAATAGTCCAGAGTAACATTACAAATATTCTGTGGAATACACAATTGAAGCCTGTTGTTGAAAACTTGTGCTAGCCATTAGTATTTGTAGTAGTCACACGACAGATCAGCGGTGTTGGAAGATGTTTAGTAAAGGGGGCTCCAAGGGCATTGGGATTGGGGGTTTAAAATTGTGAATGTGTCCTACGCCGCTGCTGATATCAATCACGGTGGCGTTGCCCCTATAGCCTCCTCTACACACTGCCCAGATTGTGTCACAAATAATATTTTATCTACTATCGGTTATTATGACCATGTGAATAAAACCCTCAGGTTTACTGGAGTGACTGGAAAGTTGAAGGTCTTGCCGTAGTTGACTTCAGACAAGTTGGCTCGTAATCAACCTGCAAAGCAAGAATTACTGGCAAGTGTTTGTTCTTGACGAAGTCCTCAGTATAGATGAAATCAAGTAAGTATCAAGTTGTGGTGTATGTAGTCTCATTTGAGTGTTCACATTTTTGAGATATTGTTCAAAATATTTTATGATGATGCCCAGTGCATACCTGATTTAGGTGATATTTGTGACCTTCCAGTTGTTGCTGTGTGGTGTGCAGGGGGGGGAGGGGAGAGAATGTACAGGATATGACCTTTTAATGGGAAGTGATAGGGGGCTAGTTTCATTAAAAGTCCAGGTGGAGGAGATGGGGCGAGAGTGATATGCATCTGAATAGGTGAAGGATGTGGACTCTTGTCACATGGTAATAGACACATGTATGAGCTGGTGATGTTTGTGTGTTCTATTGGAACTGTAGTTCCTTGGACTTTCTAAGCCTTAGGACATAGGCTGTGGTTTATGCTTTTATCACTTGCATTCATCAGTGATGTCCACCAGTTGTTGTATTACTAATTTCTTTCATGATTAGTTCTCATGTAGCCACAAGATAGTTGATGATAGACATTAGGAGCACTCTAGTTCTGCAACATTTACAATCAAGTTGCACAGCTTCTTATCACCAGATGAAGAGCAACAGTTTGATTAATAATAATAAATAATATGTGACCGTCTATGGGAAAATCGGGCACAACGCGGGAGCATCATTTAAATTTTTTTACAGAAATAGGCTCGCCTACGTCTGAAAATACAATCCTCCAAGTTTGAAAAAGTCCACGCTCTAACCGTACCCGAGATAATACACTATACATCTCCATTGATAGCACTGGTTGGCAGCAATGATTCTGTATTCTACCGCACTCTCCGCATACTATAGGTTTTTACTGCGCGCATTGCGTAGAAACAACACTGCCGGTGGAAAAAAGGTTAGTGAACTTGTCTTTTTAAGAGGATAGTTACGTAGTATTTTGCTATGCTGAAGACTGGGTGGTGATTTTTTAGCTAGCTAGTTTCCTATTCTCGTTGTAGTTGTAGGTAGCCCTTATAATACTTGTTCTTTTTTTTTTTTCCCTCTCTTTCTTTTTAGCTTTGATGATACTAGTGCTGCAGTATGCTATGACAACTGGGGATCTGGTGTTCCTGAAATGTGAAGAAAGGTAATTGTTAACTAGTTAGATTGTCTACTTTTTGTTGTTTTAGTTGTTAGTAACCTTTTTTCCTTTCATTTCCTAGATTTCATGGTGCTTGGGCTGCTGCTATCTGTACTGAGGTTCTGGTGTTCTTGATTGAAGAAGAGAATAATGGTAAGTCTCTAGGCATGCACTACTGTTATCATTGTACATACACGTACTAATACTAACACTGCATTCACGAAGTAGTGCTGCACATGAAGTGCTAACACTGTGCACACACATAGTGCTATTACTGTGCACACACATAGTGCTATTACTGTTCGCACATAGTGCTATTACTGTGCACACACATAGTGCTATTACTGTACGCACATAGTGCTATTACTGTGCACGCACATAGTGCTATTACTGTACGCACATAGTGCTATTACTGTATGCACATAGTGCTATTACTGTACGCACATAGTGCTATTACTGTATGCACATAGTGCTATTACTGTGCACGCACATAGTGCTATTACTGTGCACGCACATAGTGCTATTACTGTACGCACATAGTGCTATTACTGTGCACGCACATAGTGCTAGCACTGTGCACACACATAGTACTAACACTGCATGCACGTAGTACTAACACTGTGCACACACATAGTGCTAGCACTGTGCACACACGTAGTACTAACACTGCACGCACATAGTGCTATTACTGTGCACGCACATAGTACTATTACTGTGCACGCACATAGTACTATTATTGTGCACGCACATAGTGCTATTACTGTTCGCACATAGTGCTATTACTGTGCACACACATAGTGCTATTACTGTACGCACATAGTGCTATTACTGTGCACGCACATAGTGCTATTACTGTACGCACATAGTGCTATTACTGTATGCACATAGTGCTATTACTGTACGCACATAGTGCTATTACTGTATGCACATAGTGCTATTACTGTGCACGCACATAGTGCTATTACTGTGCACGCACATAGTGCTATTACTGTACGCACATAGTGCTATTACTGTGCACGCACATAGTGCTAGCACTGTGCACACACATAGTACTAACACTGCATGCACGTAGTACTAACACTGTGCACACACATAGTGCTAGCACTGTGCACACACGTAGTGCTAACACTGCACGCACATAGTGCTATTACTGTGCACGCACATAGTACTATTACTGTGCACGCACATAGTACTATTATTGTGCACGCACATAGTGCTATTACTGTTCGCACATAGTGCTATTACTGTGCACACACATAGTGCTATTACTGTACGCACATAGTGCTATTACTGTGCACGCACATAGTGCTATTACTGTACGCACATAGTGCTATTACTGTACGCACATAGTGCTATTACTGTGCACGCACATAGTGCTATTACTGTACGCACATAGTGCTATTACTGTACGCACATAGTGCTATTACTGTGCACGCACATAGTGCTATTACTGTACGCACATAGTGCTATTACTGTACGCACATAGTGCTATTACTGTACGCACATAGTGCTATTACTGTGCACGCACATAGTGCTATTACTGTACGCACATAGTGCTATTACTGTACGCACATAGTGCTATTACTGTGCACGCACATAGTGCTATTACTGTACGCACATAGTGCTATTACTGTACGCACATAGTGCTATTACTGTACGCACATAGTGCTATTACTGTGCACGCACATAGTGCTATTACTGTACGCACATAGTGCTATTACTGTGCACGCACTTAGTGCTATTACTGTGCACGCACGTAGTAATAACACTGTGCACACACATAGTGCTATTACTGTGCACGCACATAGTGCTATTACTGTGCGCGCACATAGTGCTATTACTGTGCACGCACATAGTGCTATTACTGTGCACGCACACAGTGCTAACACTGTGCACACATAGTACTAACACTGTACGCACATAGTGCTATTACTGTGCACACACATAGTGCTAACACCGTGCATGGACATAGTACTAACACTACATAGTACTATTACTGTGCACGCACATAGTGCTAACACTGCATGTGCACGCACATAGTACTATTACTGTGCACGCACATAGTGCTAACACTGCATGCACATAGTGCTAGCACTGTGCACACACGTAGTAATAACACTGTGCACACACATAGTGCTATTACTGTGCACGCACATAGTGCTATTACTGTGCACGCACACAGTGCTAACACTGCACACATAGTACTAACACTGTACGCACATAGTGCTAGCACTGTGCATGGACATAGTACTAACACTACATAGTACTATTACTGTGCACGCACATAGTGCTAACACTGTGCACACACGTAGTACTAACACTGTGCACGCACATAGTACTAACACTGTGCACGCACATAGTGCTAGCACTGTGCACACACATAGTACTAACACTGTGCACGCACATAGTACTAACACTGTGCACACACATAGTATTAACACTGTGCACGCACATAGTGCTAGCACTGTGCACACACATATACTAACACTGCACGCACATAGTGCTAGCACTGTGCACACACATAGTACTAACATTGCACGCACGTAGTACTAGCACTGTGCACACACATAGTACTAACACTGCACGCACGTAGTACTAATACTGTGCACACACATAGTGCTAGCACTGTGCACGCACATAGTGCTAACACCATGCATGCACAGTGATTACACCGTACTAGAGTCATTCTTATTAGTGTTATCACGTACTAGATTTATTCGTATTAGTGTCGGCACATTCTAGTGTCTGTCAGTTGTAGTATGTTCGATTAAGTTAGTGTTTGCTAGTGTCAGTTTGATTGTAGTAGCTGTTGTTGTAAGGAAATTACGATACCCGATGAAATAATTTACTAATCAGGTGATCTTTGGAGGTATGGGCGAAGTCCTTGAGGCCAAATTATTTCTTCACTAGTGGGCGTGTCACATGATGCCACTTCCGGTTTCACGTCCGGTCGCAAATTTTTGTCCTTCGAGGCTATCTGAGTTGTTCTGAGGTGGGCTTGTGGGTTTTTATTAGTGTGTACATGTACTAGAGTCATTCTTTTTAGTGCCCGCGTGTACTAGAGTCATTCTTTTTAGTGCCCGCATGTACTAGAGTCATTCTTTTTAGTGCCCGCATGTACTAGAGTCATTCTTTTTAGTGCCCGCATGTACTGGAGTCATTCTTTTTAGTGCCCGCATGTACTAGAGTCATTCTTTTTAGTGCCCGCATGTACTAAAGTCATTCTTTTTAGTGCTCGCATGTACTGGAGTCATTCTTATTAGTGCCCGCATGTACTGGAGTCATTCTTTTTAGTGCCCGCGTGTACTAGAGTCATTCTTTTTAGTGCCCGCATGTACTAGAGTCATTCTTTTTAGTGCCCGCATGTACTAGAGTCATTCTTTTTAGTGCCCGCATGTACTGGAGTCATTCTTTTTAGTGCCCGCATGTACTAGAGTCATTCTTTTTAGTGCCCGCATGTACTAAAGTCATTCTTTTTAGTGCTCGCATGTACTGGAGTCATTCTTATTAGTGCCCGCATGTACTGGAGTCATTCTTTTTAGTGCCCGCGTGTACTAGAGTCATTCTTTTTAGTGCCCGCATGTACTAGAGTCATTCTTTTTAGTGCCCGCATGTACTAGAGTCATTCTTTTTAGTGCCCGCATGTACTGGAGTCATTCTTTTTAGTGCCCGCATGTACTAGAGTCATTCTTTTTAGTGCCCGCATGTACTAAAGTCATTCTTTTTAGTGCTCGCATGTACTGGAGTCATTCTTATTAGTGCCCGCATGTACTGGAGTCATTCTTTTTAGTGCCCGCGTGTACTAGAGTCATTCTTTTTAGTGCCCGCATGTACTAGAGTCATTCTTTTTAGTGCCCGCATGTACTAGAGTCATTCTTTTTAGTGCCCGCATGTACTGGAGTCATTCTTTTTAGTGCCCGCATGTACTAAAGTCATTCTTTTTAGTGCCCGCATGTACTGGAGTCATTCTTATTAGTGCCCGCATGTACTGGAGTCATTCTTTTTAGTGCCGCATGTACTGGAGTCATTCTTTTTAGTGCCCGCATGTCCTGGAGTCATTCTTTTTAGTGCCCGCATGTACTAAAGTCATTCTTTTTAGTGCCCGCATGTACTGGAGTCATTCTTATTAGTGCCCGCATGTACTAGAGTCATTCTTTTTAGTGCCCGCATGTACTGGAATCATTCTTTTCAGTGCCCGCATGTACTAGAGTCATTCTTTTTAGTGCCGCATGTACTGGAGTCATTCTTTTTAGTGCCCGCATGTACTAGAGTCATTCCTTTTAGTGCCCGCATGTACTAGAGTCATTCCTTTTAGTGCCCGCATGTACTAGAGTTATTCTTTTTAGTGCCCGCATGTACTAGAGTTATTTTTATTAGTGTTCGCACGTAATAGTTTTATTTATCTTGGTAATGTCTGTTTTTACTATTGTCCACTAGAGTATTTTTTTAGCGGTTTTAGCTGAGTTGGGATAATTATATTGCATATTCAATGTAAATAGATTTTGATAACACTGGACATAAGAACAAAGTAAAGATGTTTACTAGTGGTGTGCTTGAGCACAAATGGCGAGCGAGCCTAAAGACTATACTATTTTTATTGACTACTAACACTGAAGCTACTGAAAATAAGGTCCAGTTTTTTAATTTAGAATACAGGGTAAAGGGATTTCAGTGCCATAGTAACAACTTTCTGCAACTGCTTGAATTGAAGGAAAAAACAACAACAACAAAACAATACACGTTATTTAAAAGTTTTCTTTGTGATATTCTTTAGCTAAGTAGTGGTTGTAACACACAATGCTTTGACACAGCTGGACATGCACCTACACAGACTTACCTTCGCAGTAGTCTAGTGGACAATGTATTTTCAGGTAAATACTGTGCGCACGGCTTATAACCATGACAAAGAGCGCATTGACTTACCACCGCTACTAACTCGAATAGAAATGGAAGTCCCTTAAGTTTTCAAGTTTTAACTGCACCCGCAAAAGAATTCAAAACGGTAAACAATTCAATTTCTAGGGTGATACGGGTACTTATCGATAAACCAGAGGATTCTGTTTAGTGCAATTTAGGACGGGGTCGACAACCGAACTAACACAAAAACGCGAGGGTCAAAGTACAAAAATGCCTTACGTACGTCCATACATATATACAAATAAATAATAAATAAATAAACTAACATCCCCGATTTTCGATTGTGTTACCCCTGTAAGTGTCTCGCTCGCTACGCTCGCTCGCCAAATTACTTGTATAGATGATACATAATTTAAAAGAGATGACTAAAAATAAAAAATAATAATTAATAATTGATGTCTGTACTTCTAATTCTTTTAGAAGGGCGTGACGAAACTGAAAAGTCCCCCTGCAGATCTTCTTCCCCAGATGATAGAAGGTGTTGACTCTATGTAGTTGTTCTACGCTGTGTAGGTGTGTGTTTGTGGCTGGGACTGATTACTTCATCCACAGATAGAAACGCTTGAATTTGGCCAAGGACTACCAGGTCCGGCTGCTCCCTCGTCAGCGCACTGGCCTCATCCCGCTTAGACCAATAGTAGTCTCTGTCAAACTGAGCAGAGCACTTGGTGGCACAACCACAGCCCCGGGCTAAAAACTGGTCTAACTGCTCAGTTGAGGTAAGTCGTTTCGTCCTTGCTGGTGATGGTTTTCTTAACCTCTTCCTTTCCTTTACACAGATGATGCTGCTCCGTCGGCAGGCAACGGACACAGTATCGGAAGGGGAAAGAAAAGTGGGGTCGGAATGAGGTGGTGACAAGAAAACAGATGAGTGGTCAGGATGCAATGATGAAGGCTCGATGTCTGGTACAGAGCAGTCCAAAGAATCCAGAGGATCATAGAGGCCATCTTCATATTCAAACAATGGAGTAGCAGAGCCTGACTCTGCTGATGAGACATCCCTAGAAGCTTTATAATAAGTTGTTTTGTTTTTTGTTTTTTATAGAAAACATTATTTAAATATAAATTTATTACCTTCATAATAGTTGGTAAAATGGCCATCAAATTCTTCATCACCTAAAAAAAAAAAAAGATGATGAACTGATGAGGATAGTTAACTGTAATAAGTGACTTACAGTCAGAAAGCGGGTCCTCACTTCCTGGAGCCATGAATTCGCTTATGAACTCCTCTATTGCTTCAGCGTCAGCTCCACCCATCATGTCCAGACCATCACGGTGGCTGAGGTTTAATGCTCTAGCAAGATTCCTGGCTTCACTCATGATAGCCACTGTACTTACTACTAAACTGAGAGCTGTATTTTCCTGCCGTTGACGGCGGCATTTACCACGGATTGGGCCCGCGCTAAAACCCAGACTTAGTAACGGCCCGGATACGAGTTCAGGAGTAAGTGAAGTTCATGAATTCTCGGGCTTATTACTATCATTCTAAAGAGGGCCTGATCTTCAAACTTCGCAGGTAGATGTATTAAGGGTTTGTTATTTCATATATGCAATAAAAAATAATTGATAAAAAAAATGACTAAAATGACAATTTTGATCGTAGCTATAAACGGTACTTGCCGCGTTGTGCCCGATTTTCCCGTAGAGGGTCACATATTATGTTATTGTTATTGTTATTACTGTTATAACAAATTTATTATAGTCTGGGTTTTATCTAGAAATTTGTTTGGAAAGGGGTGGGAGGAGTTTGGTCATATCTGCCACCCTTAGGATGTAAGACATAAAATATTTATAACTAGCAAGTACCCCACCTCATAGTGGCGCTTGACATATTGCACAGCAAGAATGCAGTAGCATAAGTTAGTTTTATTCATTGTTATCATTCTCTACATCAGTTTCCCTCTCCTGCTCTCTTTTCCCCTGAACTATCTCAGCTTTTCTTATCCCCAACCTTTCCTTTTTTTTCAGCTTTTTTGTCGAGTCATGGAGTCCCTTCTCCTTTGTCTACCTCTCCTGCTTCTGAATCTTTCTGTCCTTCTATCATGATAGTGGACTTAGGCTTTGTGAAATATTGCCTATTTTTTCGTATTTCCCCCTTCCTTCTTGAAACTTATGCTGCCTTTACTCAGTGATTTCACTACCGCCGCCTTCCGCTTTTTAGTGTACTATTAATCACTTTCAACTGAATGGGATGACATAATCAAGATACGAAGATGCTTTACCGCACTGTTTAAGCTCACGAATTATTCATGAATACACACCGTTGGTTGTCGTCATTGACACATGAGCATATTGTTCTTTAATCCTAGAGAGTAATTAGCATTACATTATTATGAGTTTGAGTGCTTTAATTTTGAGTACTGCCTAACTGCATACTGCACACAGATACTATTGAACTATGATAGGTGCTGGATTTGAATGTTTACTAGGGTATCATATTTAGATAGTTCCTTCAAAATTTTTGCTATAAGAGGTGCTTGGCCTTAATCACAATGCTTGTAATTACAATGCTTGTATAATTATTTAGTACACATTAATTTTGAAGAAATTCTTGAGAATTTTTAATTTATTTGATTGTTCAGGACTTTATACAACTAGAGAAGAAGATCACATGTGCGGTGGACTATGCAGTTGAGTAAAAGTGGCTTGCAAGGTTAGGTGGATTCTAAATTAGGAAATAATTTTGAAGGGGAAATTAAATAGTGTATATTACAATATACTAGCAAGTACCCCGCCACACAGTGGCGCTTGTATTGAAGTTATTTTGCTCAGTTATCATTCTCTACTATCTATTAAGGTTAATTAGTTTTCATCTCCTGCTCTCTTTTTTAAACTATCTCAGCTTTTCTTATCCCACCCTCACATTTCCTTTCTTAAGCTTTTTCTTCTTGAGTAATGGAGTCCCTTTTCCTTTGTCTAATTCTCCTGCTTTGGAATCTCTGTCCTACCATCATGATTGTGGCCTTACGCTGCGCGAAACTTTTGCCTTCTCTCTTTCATACTTTTGCCTTCATTTTTGAAGCTTACACCGCCTTCCCTAGTCTATTCCATCCACTTTTTAGTAACAATTAATCACTCTCTTTACACATTGAGGTAAGGACGATGCTTGGCCAGACTGTTTAAGCTCATGGATTATTCATGAATACACACACACACGGTCGTTGTCGTTCATCATCGTTATTTGGCACACAAGTGTATTATTCAGGGGTTCATTTAGAAATCCATTTAAGAGTGGACGAGGTTGAGTTTGTGCTATCTAAAGAATGTCACAGCGTTCATGCAGAACTAAGATGAGAAAAGAGACGGGCATGATTTAAGCATTTCCCTTCACCTTAAATATTCACTTTTTAACTTCGCATTTTGCTTACAAAATTTTAAGAATATTTCAAGGAGGGTGAAATAGCTTCAAGGGGGGAAAGCGTCTCCCTTGCTCCCTTTCTAAATGAACCCCTGTTATTATATAGATGTTAGTAAAAAATTTTAAAATTTTAATGTAAATTTTTCTAAATTTTAATGAACAAGAGAGGTATATGTGAAGTATTATACTATTTTAACCCACATGGCTGAGGGTAGTCTTGTAATAGACTGAAAGAACGTGTGATGAACAGTTGATTGTAACTTTGAGCTGATATTTTGAAGCTAATTGAATCATTGATGTGTGTCTTATACAGAATTATTTTGCTTGGGGTAAGAAACAGGTGCTGTGTGTTTACTTAGCCACACCACACCCTCTTTCTAAACATTCTACTGTGGTGCACATGCTTGTATGAGACTGTATATAAGCTTTGATCGATGTTTCTTGCATGATTTTATGATCGTAAAATTCATAGAATTAAGTATTAGCTGTTCTATATTTTCCCCAATATTCGAGGGGGGATTGGAGATCCTAGGTTTAACCCCCTCAGTATTCTATAGCTTAAGTTGTGCTGAAATAGCAGCTAGCATAAGGCAACTGTATGGGTGCACAATTTATGCTATTATCCTATTATTTGCATAGGCCGCAACAACTAGTGGAGTGAGATGATTTAAAATCTAAACTGCTGGAGATGTTAATGCATGACATCAGAGGCGGAAGAAGCGGTGAAGGAATCTCATCAATGAAATATCCTTATTGGAAGTGGCAGTTATTAAAAGTATGTAAATGATTGGTTTGAGGGAACCACATCCGGGTTAATGTATAAGATTAGGATTTTACTTTAACTTTTTCCTGCTTGTTATCTGATTAACCTTTACTTTTTTCTGCATGTGCCCTTACCATGATTCTGCTGGTTTCTCTTTACCATGTTTCTGCTGGTTTTCCTTTACCACGTTTCTGTTGGTTGCCCTTTACTATGATTAACCCTCAGTGCGCATGTGCGAGAGGGTTATAGTAGTGTGTTTATCTGTCAGTCAGCATTCGATTTCATGAATGGCTGAGAACTAACCTTTAATACAAGTGTGACCTGACCCAGTAAGTGAATTAAATCCCTTCAATTGACCACTTCTTCAAATGTCGAGCTAATTTCAGAGTAAATGTGAAGAATCTTCAGCTCCAAACAAGCTCAAGCTAGATGCAATGACCCTTACCTTTCTGTACATTGGTTTACGTCATACAGCAGTCACATGATCACTTAAAGTTCACGTATTTTCTCTTAACCGCGTGTGTCCTCGGTAGTTAGAAGTTAAAGTAATCTGAAGAAATCTTAGTAATGTAATAATGCACTGAGGGTTTGCACCCTTGGTACGCTGGTTTTCCTTTTCTGCTGGTTTCCCTTTACCACTTTTCTGCTTGTTTCCCTTTACCACTTTTCTGCTGGTTTCCCTTTACCACTTTTCTGCTGGTTTTCCTTTCATGTTTCTGCTATTTTTTCCCTTTACCATGTTTCTGCTGGTTGCCCTTTACCATGTTTCTGTTGGTTACCTTTTACCTACTAGTTTTGTGAATTCCCTGTATTGTGATACTCATGCATAATTAAGAATAGGAGAATCCTAACTATGTATGTGTGGAATACCATGTGGAAACTTTTCTAAAAAACACCACAGTGTCCCTTTACCTTATTCTTGCTGGTTACCCATTACCTACTATATGGGCTGGGTAAAGCAAGAGTATGGACTGGGTAAAGGGAGAGTGTGCACTGGGTAAAGAGAGAGTATGGACGGGGAAAAGAGAGAATATGGACTGGGTAAAGCGAGAATATGGACTGTTTATAGGGAGAGTGTGGACTGGGTAAAAGGAGAGTATGACTGGGTAAAGGGATATTGTGGACTTGGCAGAGCGGGAGTATGGATTGGGTAAAAGGAGAGTATGGACTGGGTAAAGGGAGATTGTGGACTTGGCAGAACAAGAGTATGTTGGGTAAAGCGAGAGTATGGACTGGGTAAAGGGAGAGTTTGGGCTGTTTATAGGGAGAGTGTGGACTGGATAAAAGGAGAGTATGGACTGGGTAAAGGGATATTGTGGACTTGGCAGAGCGGGAGTATGGATTGGGTAAAAGGAGAGTATGGACTGGGTAAGGGAGAGTATGGACTTTATAGGGAGAGTGTGGACTGGGTAAAAGGAGAGTATGACTGGGTAAAGGGAGATTGTGGACTTGGCAGAACAAGAGTATGTTGGGTAAAGCGAGAGTATGGACTGTTTATAGGGAGAGTGTGGACTGGGTAAAAGGAGAGTATGGACTGGGTAAAGGGATATTGTGGACTTGGCAGAGCGGGAGTATGGATTGGGTAAAAGGAGAGTATGGACTGGGTAAAGGGATATTGTGGACTTGGCAGAGCGGGAGTATGGATTGGGTAAAAGGAGAGTATGGACTGGGTAAGGGAGAGTATGGACTGGGTAGAGCGAGAGTGTGGACTGGGAAAAGCGAAAGTGTGGACTGTGTAAAGCGAGA
>WLWD01002748.1_pt1 | contig 13756 bp, 8 predicted proteins | sample 6712731 | NCBI WGS metagenome assembly WLWD01 (sample SAMN12718690, study PRJNA576275) | sponge metagenome | isolation source: marine sponge | host: Mycale hentscheli | place: New Zealand: South Island, Marlborough, Capsize Point | collected 2014-11-01
TTGTGTACACACACATACTAGTATTACCACTGTGTGCACACACATACTAGTATTACCACTGTTTGCACGCACATACTAGTATTACCACTGTGTGCACACACATACTAGTATTACCACTGTGTACACGCACATACTAGTATTACCACTGTGTGTACACGCACATACTAGTATTACCACTGTGTACACGCACATACTAGTATTACCACTGTGTACACACACATACTAGTATTACCACTGTGTACACACACATACTAGTATTACCACTGTGTACACACACATACTAGTATTACCACTGTGTGCACACACATACTAGTATTACCACTGTGTGCACACACATACTAGTAATACCACTGTGTGCACACACGTACTAGTAATACCATTGTGTGCACACACGTACTAGTATTACCACTGTGTGCACACACATACTAGTAATACCACTGTGTGCACACACATACTAGTAATACCACTGTGTGCACACACATACTAGTATTACCACTGTGTGCACACACATACTAGTAATACCACTTTGTACACACACATACTAGTATTACCACTGTGTGCACACACATACTAGTATTACCACTGTGTACACACACATACTAGTAGTACCATTGTGTACACACACATACTAGTATTACCACTGTGTGCACACACATACTAGTAATACCACTGTGTACACGCACATACTAGTATTACCACTGTGTACACGCACATACTAGTATTACCACTGTGTGCACACACATACTAGTATTACCACTGTGTGCACGCACATACTAGTATTACCACTGTGTGCACACACATACTAGTATTACCACTGTTTGCACGCACATACTAGTATTACCACTGTGTGCACACACATACTAGTAATACCACTGTGTACACGCACATACTAGTATTACCACTGTGTGCACACACATACTAGTATTACCACTGTGTGCACACACATACTAGTATTACCACTGTGTGCACACACGCACATACTAGTATTACCACTGTGTGCACACACATACTAGTATTACCACTGTGTGCACACACATACTAGTATTACCACTGTGTGCACACACATACTAGTAATACCACTGTGTACACGCACATACTAGTATTACCTCTGTGTACACGCACTAGTAATACCACTGTGTGCACACACATACTAGTAATACCACTGTGTACACGCACTTACTAGTATTACCACTGTGTACACGCACATACTAGTATTACCACTGTGTGTACACGCACTAGTATTACCACTGTGTACACGCACATACTAGTAATACCACTGTGTACACGCACATACTAGTAATACCACTGTGTACACACACATACTAGTAATACCACTGTGTACACACACATACTAGTATTACCACTGTGTACACGCACATACTAGTAATACCACTGTGTGCACACACATACTAGTAATACCACTGTGTACACACACATACTAGTATTACCACTGTGTATACACACATACTAGTATTACCACTGTGTGCACACTCATACTAGTATTACCACTGTGTGCACACACATACTAGTATTACCACTTTGTGCACACACATACAGTAATACCACTGTGTACACACACATACTAGTATTACCACTGTGTGCACACACATACTAGTATTACCACTGTGTGCACACACATACTAGTATTACCACTGTGTGCACGCACATACTAGTATTACCACTGTGTGCACGCACATACTAGTATTACCACTGTGTGCACACACATACTAGTATTACCACACGCGCATACTAGTATTACCACTGTGTGCACGCACATACTAGTATTACCACTGTGTGCACGCACATACTAGTATTACCACTGTGCACACATACTAGTAATACCACTAGTAATACCACTGTGTGTAATACCACTGTGTACACACATACTAGTATTACCACTGTGTGCACGCACATACTAGTATTACCACTGTGTGCACGCACATACTAGTATTACCACTGTGTGCACGCACATACTAGTATTACCACTGTGTGCACGCACATACTAGTATTACCACTGTGTGCACGCACATACTAGTATTACCACTGTGTGCACGCGCATACTAGTATTACCACTGTGTGCACGCGCATACTAGTATTACCACTGTGTGCACGCGCATACTAGTATTACCACTGTGTGCACGCACATACTAGTATTACCACTGTGTGCACGCACATACTAGTATTACCACTGTGCACACACATACTAGTAATACCATGTGTGCACACACATACTAGTAATACCACTGTGTACACACACATACTAGTATTACCACTGTGTGCACACGCATACTAGTATTACCACTGTGTACACGCACATACTAGTATTACCACTGTGTGCACGCACATACTAGTATTACCACTGTGTGCACACGCATACTAGTAATACCACTGTGTGCACACGCATACTAGTATTACCACTGTGTACACGCATACTAGTATTACCACTGTGTGCACACACACACTAGTATTACCACTGTGTGCACACACATACTAGTATTACCACTGTGTACACGCATACTAGTATTACCACTTTGTGCACACACACACTAGTAATACCACTGTGTGCACACGCATACTAGTATTACCACTGTGTACACGCACATACTAGTATTACCACTGTGTGCACACACATACTAGTATTACCACTGTGTGCACACACATACTAGTATTACCACTGTGTGCACACACACACTAGTATTACCACTGTGTGCACGCGCATACTAGTATTACCACTGTGTACACGCACATACTAGTATTACCACTGTGTGCACACACATACTAGTATTACCACTGTGTGCACACACATACTAGTAATACCACTGTGTGCACACACATACTAGTAATATCACTGTGTACACACACATACTAGTATTACCACTGTGTGCACACACATACTAGTAATATCACTGTGTGCACACGCATACTAGTATTACCACTGTGTACACGCACATACTAGTATTACCACTGTGTGCACACACATACTAGTATTACCACTGTGTGCACACACATACTAGTAATATCACTGTGTTCACACACATACTAGTAATACCACTGTGTGCACACGCATACTAGTATTACCACTGTGTGCACACACACACTAGTATTACCACTGTGTACACACACACACTAGTATTACCACTGTGTGCACACACATACTAGTAATACCAATGTGTGCACACACATACTAGTAATACCACTGTGTACACACACATACTAGTATTACCACTGTGTGCACACGCATACTAGTATTACCACTGTGTACACTCACATACTAGTATTACCACTGTGTGCACACACATACTAGTAATACCAATGTGTGCACACACATACTAGTAATACCAATGTGTGCACACACATACTAGTAATACCACTGTGTGCACACACTAGTATTACCACTGTGTACACACACATACTAATAATACTACTGTGTACACGCACATACTAGTAATACCACTGTGTGCACACACATACTAGTATTACCACTGTGTGCACACACACACTAGTATTACCACTGTGTGCACACACACACTAGTACTACCACTGTGTGCACACACACACTAGTATTACCACTGTGTGCACACACGTACTAGTATTACCACTGTGTGCACACACTAGTATTACCACTGTGTGCACACACTAGTATTACCACTGTGTGCACACACATACTAGTATTACCACTGTGTGCACACATATACTAGTATTACCACTGTGTGCACACACATACTAGTAATACCACTGTGTGCACACACACACACTAGTAATACCACTGTGTGCACACACATACTAGTAATACCACTGTGTGCACACACACACTAGTATTACCACTGTGTGCACACACACACTAGTATTACCACTGTGTGCACACACATACTAGTATTACCACTGTGTGCACACATATACTAGTATTACCACTGTGTGCACACACATACTAGTAATACCACTGTGTGCACACACACACACTAGTAATACCACTGTGTACACACACATACTAGTATTACCACTGTGTGCACACACTAGTATTACCACTGTGTGCACACACATACTAGTAATACCACTGTGTGCACACACATACTAGTATTACCACTGTGTGCACACACACACTAGTAATGCCACTGTGTGCACACACACATACTAATAATACCACTGTGTGCACACACGCACTAGTAATAGCACTGTGTGCACACATATACTAGTAATACCACTGTGTGCACACACACACTAGTAATAGCACTGTGTGCACACACTAGTAATTCCACTGTGTGCACACACATACTAGTAGTAGCACTGTGTGCACACATATACTAGTAATACCACTGTGTGCACGCACTAGTAATTCCACTGTGTGCACACACGCACTAGTAATACTGTGTGCACACATATACTAGTAATACCACTGTGTACACGCACTAGTATTACCACTGTGTACACACATGCACTTGTAATACCACTGTGTACACGCACTAGTATTACCACTGTGTACACACATGCACTAGTAATACCACTTTGTGCACACATATACTAGTAATACCACTGTGTTCACGCACTAGTATTACCACTGTGTGCACACACTAGTATTACCACTGTGTACACACATGCACTAGTAATACCACTGTGTACACGCACTAGTATTACCACTGTGTACACACATGCACTAGTAATACCACTGTGTTCACGCACTAGTATTACCACTGTGTGCACACATATACTAGTAATACCACTGTGTTCACGCACTAGTATTACCACTGTGTGCACACATGCACTAGTAATACCACTGTGTGCACACATATACTAGTATTACCACTGTGTGCACACATGCACTCAGTTATCGGGACGTTAACTCCATAAAACAAAAAACAAAAACAACAACAAAAATAAAACCTGTTCAATTCCAACAAACAAATTGGTCTAACATTTAAATGCTAGTTAAGGTAGTTAACTAGAGTTAACGACAGGAGCTGGGCAAACCCACCTGGAGCGGCCCCAGGATGGGTTGCTATGGCAAGCTGCACTGGCATTAGGCGGGGTGGTGCACGTGACGGTGATAAGCACGTGGCCGCATTTCAATCGAACTCGGCCTAGCCAAAGCGTTGAAGGCGTCAGGAGAATTCGAGCTATTAGCTGTTCCCACCATCCAACCCCTGACTCCTCCTACTTTAAAGTCTCTAATCCACCACTATGTGGTGTGAGACTGGGCGGCGCATGCCATTGCGCAGAAGGGGCCTCCCCCCTAAGCGCAGAAGGGGCCTCCCCCCTAAGCGGGGAATCCCAGCTGGTCACAGGAGCAGTTGGCCTGGCTCCACAATGGCAGTGCTGTACCTCAGCTAGCTGCCAGCTTGGCTGTGCCTAGCTTGGCTGTGCCTAGCCTGGGAGGTCAGAGCTGGGGGGGGGGGCTTCAGCTTCAGTGGCGGCTAGGGCAACCTTGCCTGCCTTCAAGGCTGGGCACCCAGTCCCAGGACAGACAAGTGGTGGGATCTTCCTGCCACCCAGCCTGGGCTCTACCATCCCACCCATCTCCTTCCTATCTCCCAACTTGGGCGCTGGGATCGTCCCACAAGTCCCTCTCCCAGCACCGTTGATGCTGGGACCGTTGATGTTGATGCTGGGACCGTCGACGCTGGGACCGTCCCACCAATCTCCCTCCATGCACCAAACGTTAGTGCTGGGACCGTCCCACCACCACGCACCGACGGATCTACGTCCAGGGCAGATGGCACAGCCAATCCCCCCAACCCGGCAGTGTCAGGTATGCTAAATGTGGGTAATTACATAGGTTAGGGTGCAGTAATGAGGGAGGTGGGGCGTCCAGGGTAGAAATAGGGAAATAAGGAGGCCGCAGGCGGCACGTTGATTCGGTAAAGCCCAGTAGTGGTTGGATAGCTATAACACTTCAGCCCCAACCCATATCAGGTCCCATTTCGCACCCCGGTAGCACCAGGCGTACTCCCATTTCACACCCTGGTAGCACCAGACGTACTCCCATTTCACACCCTGGTAGCACCAGGCGTACTCCCATTTCACACCCTCGTAGCACCAGGCGTACTCCCATCTCACACCCTGGTAGCACCAGGCGTACTCCCTATTACACCCTGGTAGCACCAGGCGTACTCCCATTTCACACCCTGGTAGCACCAGGCGTACTCTCATTTTACACCCTAGTAGCACCAGGCGTACTCCCATTTTACACCCTGGTAGCACCAGGCGTACTCCCATCTCACACCCTGGTAGCACCAGGCGTACTCCCAGTTCACACCCTGGTTGCACCAGGCGTACTCCCATCTCACACCCTGGTAGCACCAGGCGTACTCCCATCTCACACCCTGGTAGCACCAGGCGTACTCCCAGTTCACACCCTGGTAGCACTAGGCGTACTCCCATTTTACACCCGGGTAGCACCAGGCGTACTCCCATCTCACACCCTGGTAGCACCAAGCGTACTTTCTATTACACCCTGGTAGCACCAGGCGTACTCCCATTTTACACCCTGGTATCACCAGGCATACTCCCATTTTACACCCTGGTTGCACCAGGCATACTCCCATTTTACACCCTGGTTGCACCAGGCATACTCCCATTTTACACCCTGGTGGCACCAGGCGTACTCCTCTTTGATACCTCGGTAACACCAGGTATACTCTAATTCACTCCCTGGTAGCACCAGACGTACACACCCTGGTGGCACCAGGCGTAGTTCACCCACACCTCGGGTAACACCAAGCATGCACCGAGCCACACCCTGGTTAGCACTAGGCATATGCCAGCTGGTGTACGGTCGGTGAGACCCACATACAACACTCAACTTTACTGTCTGTCCCCACAGGTCATCTGCCAGCCACGGTGCCCACATTTTCACCGACAGCTCCAGTGGGCTCGGGCCTTGATTTGCTAGCAGTAGCGGCTCTAGCACCCAAGCCAGGAGTGGCCTCCACAATGGCACCAGTGCCCCTCCCCCCCCCTACAGCGGATCGTGGCCCGTACAACCCGATTGCGTTGGTGTTTGCGAGGGTGGCCAAAAAGATTATGGAGTTGGAGTTTGTGGAGATGGCGGAGATTGTGGCAGAGGACGACGCACAAGTTAGCCGCTCGACAGCTTCCTCCCGCCCCCCCATAACTAACATCTCCCAGTGGGTAGAGCGGTACTCGGTGATGGCCGCCATTCTATCCCTGCGGTACCCGGGGAAGTCACCCGAGTTCCTGGCGTACCAGGCGCTTGTCATGAGGTCCGAGAGGAACTACGAGGGCCACCAGTGGGTCCTCTATGACCGACAGTTCCGGAGGGAGGCGCTGGCAAGGCGGGATCTCAACTGGTCGGTGATCAACACTCGCCTTTATAACGAGGCTTTTACGGGGCGGGCCAAGGCCATCCCGAGATGCCCTCACTGCCTCAGTGATGACCACACAGGGAGTATTTGCATTCGTAACCCGACGAACGGGGCCACAGCAGCAGGTATCCCCCCTCCGGCCTGGGTCCAGCGCCCCCCACAGGCCTCGTCGGCAGTCTGCCGTAATTATAACGTGGGGAGGTGCAGAAAGCCGCAGTGCAAATACCAGCACTTGTGCCTGAGTTGCAACGAGGGCCACCCGTACACAGCGTGTCCACGGAGGCGGCCGTTGACAAAGCTCTCAAGTGCACGTTCCCCTGGCCACCGCCATGGGGGTTGACCCTACTAGAACCTGGTCATTTGTTTGTTTTCCCCAACCCAGCCGACAATCTATACCCAACAACGGGGCAGTCTAATCATCTCTCGTTGCAATGGGGGGGTTCATGGCAGTGCTCACTCGAGTCACAGTTAGTGGGGTTCGGTGCTACCAGGTATGTTACTTTAAATGAATATACCCTAATTATCAAGTTTAACATTTGCTTTGGGGGGTAGCTCGGCCGACCTAGTCAGCCAACCTCCTTGGGCCATTTGGCCCCATCACGCGGGCGGCGCATGCCATTCGCGCAGAAGGGGCCTCCCCCCAAAGCGGGGAATCCCAGCTGGTCACAGGCGCGGGCCAGACACATGCGCTAACTGACCAGCTGGGACGCCTGATAGCCGGCCCAGTTCCTGCCAAACATGAATAGATAGGATCTAAGGAGGTAACCAACGAAGTTGTTGAAGCGACTAGAGTTAACCAGTGACAGACCATATAATTATCGTCATGTACATCAGCAAATGCATGTAAATATTGTACTACTTCACATGTGGGGATGAGATGATAGAAATGTACCTCAGCAAATGCATGTAAATATTGTACCACTTCACATGTGGGGATGAGATGATAGGAATGTACATCAGCAAATGCATGTAAATATTGTACCACTTCGCATGTGGGGATGAGATGATAGGAATGTACATCAGCAAATGCATGTAAATATTGTACCACTTCACATGTGGGGATGAGATGATAGGAATGTACATCAGCAAATGCATGTAAATATTGTACCACTTCACATGTGGGGATGAGATGATAGGAATGTACCTCAGCAAATGCATGTAAATATTGTACCACTCTGCATGTGGGGATGAGATGATAGGAATGTGCATCAGCAAATGCATGTAAATATTGTACCACTTCGCATGTGGGGATGAGATGATAGGAATGTGCATCAGCAAATGCATGTAAATATTGTACCACTTCACATGTGGTGAGAATGATAGAAATGTACCTTCAGCAAATGCATTAATATGGTACCACTGTGGGGATGAGATGATAGGAATGTACATCAGCAAATGCATGTAAATATTGTACCACTTCACATCAGTGGGGATTGACACTTCACATGTGGGGATGAGATTATAGGAATGTACATCAGCAAATGCATGTAAATATTGTACCACTTCACATGTGGGGATGAGATGATAGGAATGTACATCAGCAAATGCATGTAAATATTGTACCACTTCGCATGTGGGGATGAGATTATAGGAATGTGCATCAGCAAATGCATGTAAATATTGTACCACTTCACATGTGGGGATGAGATTATAGGAATGTACATCAGCAAATGCATGTCAATATTGTACCACTTCGCATGTGGGGATGAGATGATAGGAATGTGCATCAGCAAATGCATGTAAATATTGTACCACTTCACATGTGGGGATGAGATTATAGGAATGTACATCAGCAAATGCATGTAAATATTGTACCACTTCACATGTGGGGATGAGATTATAGGAATGTACATCAGCAAATGCATGTAAATATTGTACCACTTCGCATGTGGGGATGAGATTATAGGAATGTGCATCAGCAAATGCATGTAAATATTGTACCACTTCACATGTGGGGATGAGATTATAGGAATGTACATCAGCATATGCATGTAAATATTGTACCACTTCGCATGTGGGGATGAGATGATAAGAATGTACATCAGCAAATGCATGTAAATATTGTACCACTTCGCATGTGGGGATGAGATGATAGGAATGTACATCAGCAAATGCATGTAAATATTGTACCACTTCACATGTGGGGATGAGATTATAGGAATGTACATCAGCAAATGCATGTAAATATTGTACCACTTCGCATGTGGGGATGAGATTATAGGAATGTACATCAGCAAATGCATGTAAATATTGTACCACTTCACATGTGGGGATGAGATGATAGGAATGTACATCAGCAAATGCATGTAAATATTGTACCACTTCACATGTGGGGATGAGATGATAGGAATGTACATCAGCAAATGCATGTAAATATTGTACCACTTCACATGTGGGGATGAGATGATAGGAATGTACATCAGCAAATGCATGTAAATATTGTACCACTCTGCATGTGGGGATGAGATGATAGGAATGCATAGTATCCATTATTGTTATCCTGTAAAAGGAATGATATCAAACAAAACAATACTAAAAACACAAAACAAAATAACAACAACAAACTTGCATAACAGCTTCAGGAACTTACCTGGCATTAGACTAACAGACACAGTAACTGGAATTCTAATACAACCATCCGAGATTGCGATGGGTACCATAGCAACAGTCCCCTCCATCACCGTGGATATAGTAGAATTAATCCCAATGACGATATTACGCATAATATAATAAAAATAAAATAGAGCCACTTCAAGTTCTTACTGCTAGTTTTTATTTCATCTGTTTATCTCATTGCTGTCATCTCCTTAAACCTGTCCTTTACCGTATCCACATCTCCCCCACCTAATCCAGAAATACGGCACATTGATACAGTGATGACACGAGGAGAAGCAAGGGGGAAAAAATTAGTCAATTAATAATTAAAAAAATTAAAAAAGAGAGAGAAGCACATAATGTGCAGCTCACTTAAAGAATATTATTCATCCCATAAATTAATCTCCTACCCCAACTTCTCTTTTAAACGAGAAAAAAAAATCACTTAGCCCTTGCACCGTTTACTTATTTTTCCAGGTATTTTGAACATGTAAGTCAACATCACAAATTGTTATGAATGTGATAATGTGGTTTTGGTTCCCTAGCAACTAAGTACCAAGGTTTTACATGTGGTTTTCCTTTTTTGTTTGAAATTTTAAACCAATTTTCATGAAAAACAATCTATTCTCTTTTCTTTTCCAATCATATAGTGTATATATTTATATGTGAATATAAAGTATTTTAATGTATACAATAAGGTTATAGAATATTAAAATGCAACTTTATACTGTAAATGAGTGGTTTCAACAATGAACAGTATGTCCGTCACTTCTAGTATTCCGATAAACTGGATCAAACCATCTCTTGCTTGCTGCTCTCATACTCTAGCATGTTTCCTACTACTATAGATTCAGCACCCCTCCCTCCTACTAATAACTGTAGGAGATAGACTTCCATTCCTACTGGACTTGGTACTGTTTGATTATGTAGGCTTCCCTGAGGCTTCAGCATCACTTTCTACAGCTCTAACCCTAACGAAAACGGCTGCACAGGTAGCTAACTATCTGTCCTTAACGTAAAACAGCTAAAATCGCCATTCTTCATAGCCTCGAAGGTGTCTTTTGATTACCGTATATCACGCATAGCTTTAATTATTGTATTTTTTTATGATTTTTAAAAGTGATCGATATCCGTGGCCGCATTAAGTGAACTCCCCCGTACTACTCTGATCCAGCATGACTGCAGGGTCACTAGAGTTCAGACTTGCCCTCACTGTCTCTTGAGTCTGTAGACAAGGATCTCTCATGAAGAAGATGGTCACAGGCATGCCCAGACTGTCTCCAGGATGATAAATTTAACTTAAAGGTAGCCAGGCAAGCAGTGTACCTGGACCTGAATTAGCTGTAAATAGAAGAGGGAGGTTATGGTCATAGTTGAGGGTTTAATAGTTTGAGATAGAGGTGTAGTGGTAATAAAATACATCTAAAACAGAACTTGCAGTGCCTAAGATTATTCATGTTTCTGTTATTGTTATTATAGTGTACTTTACTCCAGTTACAGTATGACCTTATTTGGTCATATCACTAATGGGTTTGTGGTAATAACTAGCCTCCCAAGATGAAGCAGCTGCCCTAGCTAAGACCAAAGGCTGGTTAGGTCTATAGTCTGTCCAAGTTGAGTTGGACAGAAGAAAAAAAACTTGAATAACATGTGAACCATAGCAGCTATGCATCAAAAGTTTGCACCATTAGAACGCTGTATTCTTGTCAATCAACAAATCCAGATATAGCTCCAAAAAGAAGTTGGATAGCTTAATTATTCACAATTCTGTTCATCTGCTATCTGCAAAATATTTTAATATTACTGTTAAATTATAGGAGTGTGTGTGATATTTCATTCAGTGTGTAGGAAGAGAGTGTGTATGTGTGTGATGATATTTCAGTATGTAGGAGGAGTGTGTGTATGTGTGTGATGATATTTCAGTATGTAGGAGGAGAGTGTGTATGTGTGTGATGATATTTCAGTGTGTAGGAGGAGAGTGTGTATGTGTCATAATTCTAATTGTTTTTTCAATTAGACATCAAGATTAATAATGAGCATATAACAGGTAAGAAAGCTTGCCAATCACCATAAAAAAACACACACACACTAACTAATACTGATTGTCTATGTTTATCATTATGAAGTTATGGGTGTATCTTATAATTATTTAGTGCTACATTATTATATAAGTTATTATAGTCCACTGTCACCCATGACTTCATAGTGATTATAACATACTGATGATTCCTAATAAGGATGAAACAATCACAGCATAGTTGTCATTTCAGTGGCTATTTAATTAGGGTCAGAATTAGGGGGAATAAATAAGTGGGTTAGAATGCTTATTGTATAACAAGTCCATATTTACTAGATGTGAGAGGACAATGTGACACATTTTAGTGGTCTATGTTGATTAGGTACGAACTTACTCAGGACGAAGATTTAAGACTTTATAGGGCTACTTTTTAAAATTTTGGGCTAATTGTTGAGAAAATGAAAAGCTTTCACTTTCAGCTCAGCGTAGGAACCAGCTTTTATGGGTAGCACACCCAAATAGTTCACTTTATACTCAGGGCAGTTAACAGAGTTGAAAAGTAGAAGTTTTGCGTTGAAAGTGCTTATGGTGAGTATTTCTGGCTAGTTTTTAGCTCTCTTATGAAGACAGCATTTCCATTGGACGAGCTATTTTGCATGATGCCTCATTAAAATAGCTAACACATTGCTTGTTCTTTTGGAAGAATTGTTATAGCTGGGGTGCACCTTTGGTGCTTCATTTTAAACTATTTTCTACTTATGATTAGTTCATGAGCATAAAAGTAATTTTTCTCTTCTAATTGTGTTATTGAGGTTTAGAGGAGAGAGTGTTTTTGTTTGTGTGTATGTGTAGGTGTGATCGTTTTATGTGGAATAATCTTATTTTCAGGTAATTATAGTAGTGAGGGGTCAGCCTGCTCAAAAGGTCATCTTGATGAGAGGTCATTCCTGCCAGTCAAATTGCAGCTGTTAAATACCTCAGAATTTGTGTGTATGTATACTTAATTCTTGTAGTACTCCTAAAGCAGCTGTTAGCTGTAAAAGATAAATGAATTAGCACAAAATGAGAGACTGTGGGTTGTTATGAAAGCCATAAAAACTTTGTGTGTACTCTAGTTAAAAATTTGATGTTGTTGTTGTTGTTGTTGTGTGTGTGTGTATGAACTCAAGGAATGTTGAAGTTGGCAAAAGATTAATCAATACTTGACTGTCATAATTTTATTTTACAATATCTAATATTAAAACAATTTTTGAAGTTATATATAGAAATCCCAAACAAAACCAAATATGCTTCCTTAAATATTCTATATTATTTCTTTAGAGTTTTTCTTTTAATTTGATTTTAATATTGCTTGAAGCAGTGTTTTGAAGACAATTATGAGGTTGTTTAGTAGTTTATCTACCAATCTCAGCTCACTTTGATGTTGTAGGTTGTGTGGAAGAGTGGCAGGTGGTGACTCACTCACCACACTGTGCTATTGGAGCACATCCTAAGTAATATTTTATGTGACTATAAAGTGATGTGTAGGGAAGTGTGGAATGTGTATGTACGTATGTGTGTGCATATGTACGTATGTGTGGGAGCGTATGTTTGGGAAGAATGATGTACAAAGAGAGTGTATGTGTGTGCATGTTGTTTGTTTTATCGTAGCTGCTGCATATATTTCTCATCTATTGAAGAAAAAGAGGAAGGGAAGTTAGAGGATATTATGGGCAAGCTTACTGGAAGTCAGTGAGATGAATTCTATGAGTCTTGCCACTTTCTTTCCCTTTTCCTCTTTTCACCTCCCCCTTCCCTCACCTCCCTCTTCCCTCACCTCCATCTT
>WLWD01003385.1_pt1 | contig 13750 bp, 20 predicted proteins | sample 6712731 | NCBI WGS metagenome assembly WLWD01 (sample SAMN12718690, study PRJNA576275) | sponge metagenome | isolation source: marine sponge | host: Mycale hentscheli | place: New Zealand: South Island, Marlborough, Capsize Point | collected 2014-11-01
AACCGATTATCGCCGAATTACGCGTTTCCGCGTCAAGCACGAGGGTGCTTCACAGCGCGGGTTACGCATTTTTGCGTAACCGCCATAGTACCCGCTTCAATTAGCTACCAGCAGCAATCGCAAGTGTTTCAAGAGCTCCCACAACGCCGTAGCGATTCTCCTGTGAGGTAAGTGTAAGGGAGGCAAGGTTTTAATGACCCTTACCATAGAATTTTTTTATTATTTGTAGATTGAAATTGTAGCACTGTTTGTGTATAAAGAAAATCAAAGTTACAAAAAAAAAAAAATGTATAGCTATAACTAATAGACAAAAATATTTATCAATTATTAATATGATATAAAGTTGTCAATAAAATTTAAAGACTGCCAAGAAGTCTTCATAGAGGGCAGTGATGAAGAATTTTATGATCTCAAAGAAATAGAGATAGAATAAGGCAGAAGACTTCTCAGGTGTAGAGGTCCTTGGCCAAGAAGTCTTCATGGAGGGCAGCAATGAAGAATTTGATGACCTGGAGGAAATAAAGGTTGAAAAAGGCAAGCTATTTTAGCTTCGTTTGTTCATACACAGAGGGTTATATAGATTTTGAACAACACTAACCACAAAAGGTCAAGTTATTATTGCATGAGGATACAGACTTTCTTCCTCCCAGTTCTCCCCTACTTGAAGGTGCCCATAAAATGGATTTCTTAGGAGAAAGTTTCTCAGGTATGAAGAGAAGGATGTGCAATCTATGTCAAGAACAGTAACAACAGACACATCATGGTATGGTGGTACAGTGGTGATTATGGGGTGTGGCTTTGTCACCATGGGAGTTCAATCGGACCTCTTCATAGTATTATCAGAAAAAAATCCTAAAATTGCAAACACAGTAGTCTATATAATTGCTTGTTATGTTATATATTATATTATCCTAGTATATGGCTCACACAAAAAAAAATAAACAGCCAAAATCCATAGTTGCTGAATTATTTCAAAGCAAGCGGCTGGTGAACATTTAAAACAACAATATATAGCTATGAAACATGAGGTCTTAGCCTAAACTTTTACAATAATGATGAGACAAGAAAAAGCTCAGGCGGTTCAAGCCTCGAGGTGACGGTCACGATTTCTTGTAAACAATTTCGGAGTACGCGCACGTAATCGCGAATTTAATTTCCGGCGTTAATCGGTTAAGAATAGTCATAAAATGACTACACATTTTATAGTTATTATTGTACTTATTCATATTGTAGTAAATGTGTATGTATATACACATATGTACATGTATAGACCGCATTGAGGAAGCAGATGTTAAAACTCAAACAGATGCCTTTCTAGACTGTCCTCCAACACCACTTTTTGTGCCTGCCAAGACAGGCCAGGATGCAGCAACTCAAATAGAGGAAAGAGATGTAAGAGAGACAAACAATTTAGTCAGGGCTAGGGCTAGGGCTAGGGCTAGGGCTAGGGCTATAACATTTTCATGCTTATTGGTTCTTTTCACAGCTTTTTGACTTCAACATTGAAGTGAAGCCCATTCTTGAGGTCTTGGTAGGCAAGACAGTAGAACAGGCACTACTGGAAGTCTTGGAAGAAGAAGAGTTGGCCAATTTGAGGGCTCAACAGGTATTGTGTTGAATATGTTTTGTGTGGAATTATGGTCATTTAGTATACTTCTAACACAGCGCATCTTTGAAGAAAATCGTAATGCTGAGTTGGTAGAAACACAGCGTCTTGAAGAGCAAGAAAGAAGAAAGAATGAAGAGAAAGTTAGTGCATGATATTGCATATCCTGTGATATTACTTTTGTTTTGTTGTAGGAAAGACGAGTGAAGCAACAAAGAAGTGCTCTGATGAAAGAAAAAGAAACATCAGAAAAAATAGCTGCTAGAGCTTTTGCTCAAAGTTACTTGTCAGATTTGGTCCCATCTGTTTTTGCAACTTTGAATCATAATGGGTATTTCTATGATCCTGTAGAGAGAGGTAAGAAAGACAACTATTTCCCTCAACTTTTTTTAGCTAAAAACATTTATTTTAGAAATCGAAACTGTATTTATGCCATGGCTCATGAATGAGGCAACGAAAGCATTGGATGAAAAACTTGTGGCTCGAATGGTACTTGATGGTAAGTTTCTTTGAGTTGTATTTGGTCTAATTATGTGATTCATTACTATTTTTGATTATTGATAATTCTAAATTTACATGTAGAGTTGATTCGGGAGTTGGTGGAGAAAAATGTGAGAGAGGCATCCCCACAGTCACCAGAGGCAGCTTTGTCAAATGGTACTAATACATTATGTTAACCAACAAAGCAAGATTCAATGCCAAAACATTCTATTATTGTAGATACTAAAAAAGAGCCTAAACCACAATCTTCCCACCCTCCAGCAACAATTTCCGAAGAACAATCAAAGGAAGCAGTAACAGAATCGGAAGATCACTCTCCTTTGAAGTCTATTCCAGAAGTGGGAGGAGCTTCAGAAAAAGGTGAAGGAGAAGGCAGTGAAGAAAGTGGAGCAGAGGACAAGCAGCCAGATGCAGCTGGCAATTGAATTGGCAAATTAGTTAATATTCACTAATTTAATATACAGCCACTTTTTAAACTTGTCATGCTCCTTTTATGGTCCTTCCCTGAATATACAATTTACTACATAGAAACACAATTTTGTGGATGGGAACATTATTATGAAGAGTAATAACTATTGCTACTACTGTTAGAACATCTCTTTCCAAGGCAATTTAATTTAATTCTATATCCTCTAGCCTAGATAAATTTCAGCCTGATTCAATTATACTACTTCATAGTTGTCTAATTGTGCCTCCAATGCTGCCAGGGAGAGTAGAACAGTTGGTCTTATTCTTGTGCCACAAAGAGATTCAATACAAAAGTCTTAACGGATTATATACTAATGATTTGAATAAATCTATTTTGTGATTATCTAGTGATGGCCTGTGAGATTGCATGTTACCCAATTCATTATTATTCTGGCTAGCTAATTACACATTAAGTATGAGCAAAAAAGTTTCTATCTGGATCAACACAAGTGTGGAAACCTACATCCAGTCTCTGAGAATTTTATTTGCTGTCCAATGTAATTTGAGAGTGCATTTGAATACAAAAATGGAAGTTAATTATTGTCTGGTAGTAAAATAGATATGATTTACTACTTTTTATTCCGTCTTGTTTTCATTCGAGCTGATATTTCTTTATGCTGCTTGGCAGATAGTGTTACAAATCCATTTCGTGCTTGGTGTACATTTTGTTGAGATACTTCTAAGCAAGGAGCTAGAGCGTGAAGCTCTCTGCGAGCCATAACAGATACAGTTTTTCTTGCTGCACCAGAAACAAGCTGCACGTGACTAAACTGAGCTGGGGGTGCTTTAGGCTTGACATCCTTGTACAAACTAGCTTTGTATTTTCTATCAAGATGTGTTAAGACTTGTTCATCTTCAGTCATTATTGTTCTTTCATAGCTGGATAACATCACTGATGTGCTAGAAGTTCCTGCACTTTCTGTCTGCTTTCCTAGTTCCTTCACTACATCTTGAAGTGACTGAGCAGAAGCAACAATGTCAATGAATTCATATAGCTGGATATTAGGGGGAAGATCGCAAACAGAATGGTGCCTTTTAAGAACTGACTCTAATTGCAAAGGTGCCATAACTTTGCCTGCCATTTTGAGAGCTGGCAGCACTGCATCTTCCTCGGGTCTCATCCCACCTCCAGCATGTTCAGAGTAGAGTTCATAAGATACTCTTGCTTTGTAAAGCTCAGAGAATCCAAGTTTGTGATGCTGAAGCATCTGCATTGCTTTTTTGAAAACTTTCTGGTTGTACTGTGTTGAATGATTGTTAAAAAGGTGCTCTAAATTTCTGTTCATGTGCCTCTGCTCAAGGACTTCTGCAAGGAGCTTACTGGAAACTGATGACAGCCCAGCTTCCAGGTTTTTCAATGCAGACTCAACCTGAATTGATCTGTAAGACTTCATCCCGCAGATTAGCATGTCCCCAGGATACCCTAGGCATTCAGATAGCGAACTTAGCTCAGATTTATCGAAACAACCAGGAACCTTAGGAAACTCCATCCTGCGCGCGCCGAGCTGTGTTGCCGTATTTTATTGCTTAGTAACCGTGTCTCTCTAGGGAAATCCCCTTTACCTCTTTTATGTGTGACCACACCCAGCCGCACCTTCAAGTATCACATGATTTTCTTGTAAGCATGCATATGGCCTGATTTTTTTGGTCGTGCGTAAATTCATGAGCGAAGTCGGGCGACATCTGGGAGGGATGGCTACAACCGTGGCCACCTACGGTCAGCCGACATTTAGTGTAAAAGAAGAAGTAGTTGTAAAGCAGGAAAGAAGAGGAAGCACTTCTCCTCGTTTGCCTTACCCTCAACAAGATCACAGTCCCTTTCTATACTCTAATACCGTGATTGATTCTGGTAGAGTTGAGAGTAATCAAGTATCTGTTCCTGTGGGAGATCTTCCCATATCAGACATGGATCTAACAGGGTTCTTGGACATGGATGACAAGACTCTCTCAGGTTAGTGTTGCTCTTGGGATCATTCACTAACCTAATGATGAGTAGAGAACATTGTTTTGAACAATAGCTATTCTTGATGGCAGGATTTATGAGAGCTCAACTCACTTACAGGTCATAGTTATATGAAATTTATATTTCCACATCATGTTGGTCACTCTAATGTGATTGAAAATTGACAGCAGCAAATTATTTTAACACAACCGAACTGGTCACACACCTAAAGTGATACATGAAATTCCACTTATTATTTGTTCTAGATAGACTTATGATTTTTTTGTTGAATACTTTTAACACAGAATTGACAGGAGTGGACTCTAATGATTGGACTACATTATTTAATGGACAGCTCGACGACAACTTATTGGAGAATGAAAAAGGGGCTCCTGAAGTGAGTAATGAAATGGTTCAGTCTTACGGGACAGCTGGAGGCCAGCAGATTCAGCCACATCTCCAGCAACAACAGCCACACCAGCAACAGCAACCCCCAGTGGACAGGTGGCTGGTGGAAGAAACACAAAGACTTGAGAGGCAGCAAAGACTTCAGCAGCAGAAGCTGTTGGAGTTGCAGCAAGTGAGTCCCCTGATCAGTAAATAAATAACCCTGGACTGTGGTGTTTTTGTTATTTATTATTATTATTATTATTATTATTATTATTATTATGGTGTCGGTGTCGTCATCATCATCATCATTGTTGTTGTTGTTGTTCTGTCTAGACTCTTCTGAAGACTGAAATCTTGAAAAATCAACTTCAGATAGCTACTATCTCGCAAGGCCAAGTTTCTTCTCCAACCCAAATGGCCAGCACTTCATCAATGCTACTTGGTTCACTGGTGAACGGTAATTCACCACAACCTCAGCAACAACAACAACAACAAAATCAACAAGATCAGCAAAAGCTGCCACAGCAAGATTTTGGATTGAATAGCCCTCTAACTGTCAACGTCAATGGTTTAGGCAACTTTTCAGGCTCTATGAGTTTACCTGGTTCAAACTGCAGCAGCAATCCTGTATCTCCAGCGTAAGTAGTATTTCGTAGTTTGTTAATATTTTGCTTTACTTTTTATCTGCCCCCACTCGTTGTCCACATCCCACCCACTGTCCCCCTCTCTTCACATCTTATTCTAGTGTGTCATTACTTGAACCAAAGGTGTTGGAGATCGGCAGCAACTTGTCTAGTCCACAACCATTGCTGTGCAATCAGCCAAAGAAGAGTGCTTCCAGCACTCCTTCTCCTTTGCTGACCCAGACTGCTGACAGCCCGTCTATGGACTTGTGCCGACCAATTGTTGATCTGCGTGAGTTTTACTGAGCTCTTATTATGCAATAGAAACTATCTTTGTTTTTGTTATTGTTTTTCAGAGTTTTTGCCAGATCTAGCTGCTACTTCTCCGCCACCTGAGGCTGATGAGGATGACTCTCCAAAGGTGGAGCCCAACAAGCGGAAGGTGCATAACCTGATTGAGAAGAAGTATCGTTGCAGTATTAATGATAGGATTTGTGTGCTGAGGGAGATGGTTCTCAAACACTCAAAGGACAGCAAAAAGGTGTGTAGTAGTGGGGAAAAAAAACTGTTTGATTATTTTGATGTGGTGCATTTATTTTGTTTTAGCTGCAAAAATCTGCCGTACTCCAAAAGACTATTGACTTCATCCATCATCTTCAAAACACAATTAAAAGACTTCGGGAGGAAAACCAGCAGTTGAAGGAATCTTTGGCTAGAGGTACTGCTGGATCTTTACTTGAAATGTGCAGGTTTTTACTGTATGTACGTGTCTGTCAATCTGTGTAGCTACTGGGAGTACAAGACTTCCCAGTTACAGCAGTCCACCCACGACTCCAGGCGGGATGCTCGCGAGTAGCTGTGATTCTGAGAGTGACTCGGGCAATCCATCTTCGCCAGACTCTAATGTAAGTGCGACAGCTATTGTTAGTGCAACTATTTGTTTTATTCATATTATGTTTTATTAGGATGGCATGCTGAGTCATGGATCCAGCCCTTCTTCAAAGAACAATACTTTCTTTGGTCAATTTCTTCACAACCCGATTCGTCCAGTCAATGGTGCTGCCTCACAGTACCTCATGATGGTCATGCTGGTGGCCATCTTCTTTGTGAACCCTCTTGCTCTTTCCGGTGTTGGCGGTCCCTCGTTGCACGTAGCACCTCACTCCATGGGCTACTCTCGTTCTCTCAATTCCTTCGAAGACATGGAGGTATTCAAGTCTTCCTGGATGTACTCGGTGGCCTATGTGGGTCTCTGGCTCTTCAGGATTATGTTTGCTCTTTTTTGCTTTGGTTGGATGACTCTGAAAGCCATGCCTAGGGTCGTGGCTAACTCGACTGAGTCAGTTCAGTACTGGAGATATAGGAAACAAGCAGATAAGAACATTGAAGAAGTAAGCATGTGAGAATGTTCATGCACTTGATATTCACGCACTTCTGCACAATGTGCTTGTAGGGTGACTTCACTAATGCCAAGGAGAACCTTGAGATGGCTCTGTGTGCTGTCAACAGGCCACTGCCCACTTCTTCCCTGGTTTTACTTCTTGGACTTTTCTGGAACTTTGTTTCCCATGCAATCTTTGAAGTAAGCATTGTTATAGTGAATATGTATTGTGTTCTTTTTTTGTTCAGCCCAATGTTTGAATTTTTTTTTTTTTTTGCATAATTTATTTTTGTTGCAGTTGATGATTGGGAGATATGCAGTGTTGCTTGCAAGTTACTTTGTAAGAGCTGAGAAGTTTTCTGTTGGGTCCAAATCGTCTACCATAGTGGGTGTATCTTTCCGTGACCTCTCAGAGACCTACCATCTCTTGCTCCAGATTGGCTTGGCAAGTAAGTCCCTCAAACATTTTTCTGGTGATGTCGACTTTTATTAAAATGACTGAACATGTTTTCAGCTCCCAATCGGTCACACATGCACGGGATGAACTATTTCCTCGGCCTCAATGCACTGAACTTTGCTGAAGCTGATGGTCCTTTTGGCAGGATGATTCTGAACAAGCGATCTGAGATGTATTTCACTATGGGCCTGTGCAGTCAGTCTACGTTCCTTTATGCTTCTTACCTGCCTAAGGTGAGAGGTCCCGTAGAGTGTTAAATGGGAATAATAGTTGCATTTGTTACACTTGCAGTGGTATTACTTCTATCGGCATCGTGTCACAAGCTGTGGTGGTTATGCCACGCCTCTCAAGTGGGCTTTGACACCTCCAGGCAAAGCATTCCTTATGGGTTCTAAGTGGTCTGCAGAGGTTGACATCAGTCCGAAGTTGTACTCTGGGAATGCAGGTGTGTGACCTATATTTATTAATGCAATTGTTTGCATATAATGTTTATGAAGCCAAGGCTGTCTGTTGTTGTGTGAGTGTATGTGTTGGTGTTTCGTTGAGTTACCTATATCTTTATTTTCTCCCTGGTATAGCCCTTCCGACTTATGCTGTCACTCGGTCATTTTGCAAAGAGCTGCTTTGTGAGACCTTCCACTATCTTCTGCTCCCTGACGACTCTCCCAGCAGCCAGGCATGCAGGGACAGTGAAGTGGCTGTTCAAGCATTCAAACTTGTCCTAAAGCTCGCTGATGAGGCCACTTCAAGTCTGTCAAGCTCTGATAGCAAGAACAGCAGTTTGAAAGAAGTAACCATTAACCCTGACTCAGGTATGTTACCTGGTCAATAATATACACAAATGGTATTTATGGGTGGGAATGACTCCTGTAGGATTCACTGTGGTGAGATGGTGGGCTTCAGTTGGAATTGTTTCTTGTTACTGGCTCTCTGGAAAGGATAGTTCGGCTGAAAGTTACTATGCCAACATTGAAGCCCTTTCAGGTGAAATGGGTGCAGCCGTGCCAACGGCCCTGCAGCTAGCGTTCAAGGCCAATCGACTGTACAAGCGAACTGAAGGAAGCAGTAAAATGAAAGTGCCTGTCCAACTGGTGCTGGAGTTGTGTGCCACAACCAGCAACTCTCTGAAAGGCTCTGTTGCCAACCTTCTCCAGGACCAATCCAATTCCACTGACAATGAACTGAACCAGGTTAGTCTGCACAATATATTGGTGACACTGGTCTTTAAGATAACTCTATTGCCATGGCTTTAGCTTGGACTGCTACTCACATGTGACTGGTTGCTGAGCCTGAAAGTCACTCTGTGGGAGAATTATGGCAAAGAGGATGGATTTTCCGAAAACCTCTGTCCCAGATTTTACCAAGATTTGGAAACACTTGCCAAACTGATCACCCTGCTTCCATCTGCCAAGTCTAGAGTAAGACAACACATTTTGTGTGAAGTTGTTGTACATAATTATTGCTATTATTATTATTTATAGCTCCACCTTTATAAAGGATGTTACCAATTGATTGCTGGGGCCAACCCACTCACAGCCCATGCAATGCTGAGCAGCACAGGAAACGTTTCTTCTGTACGTCGTAGAGCTAACAAGGCAAGTAACACAAGTTCAATTCAAACACGTTTTACTATTTGTCACATGTATGTGTATGTGTGTGTATTTAGGATGGCGACAGCTGCAACCCAGCTCTGTGCAGTCACGAACATGCCATGGCCAAGTTGATGGCATACAAACACCTCCCACCATCCATGGAGTCTCCTTATTCAGTGTCGCCTTTCAGGAGATAAAGACTCTCTCATTCTGCAGTCAAAACTCTAATTGTAGTCATTTATATACTCAACTAACTCCCTCCCTCTCACTGCTGGTTGCTTTATAGTTGTAGAACACCTACTTTTTATAACAGAAAGAACACATGATTGGATGTCGATTCAGTACATGGTGTTGTTTCATACAGTCAATAAATAAATAAATGTGTGAATGAGTTGGATTACAAAATGCTTTCACCAGAATTACCTTCACTTCTCATAAAAAACTTGTAAGAAGTTGTTTTTGAGTGCTGTGGCAAATGTGCTTCAACCTTGTGTTCGCTGATGTCAATGTTCTCAAAGCCTTTGCTGTGACCTTTGAGAAGGAGCTTGGAGACCAGCTGCGTGAGGAGAGTGCTGTCCTCACTGACAGCCATCTCCTCCACAGGTTTCCATGCACATTTCAACACTTCGTGAGTGCACCTGTCAATGTCGAATGTCCGTGGCTGCATGCGACAGATGAAGTACATGTCTGACACACCAAAGTAGTGCAGTAAGTTGTGCTGCTGCCTGAATGCTATAATAGACTGGAAATCTGCAAAAAGGAATAAATTTACCGACACTAATGTTAATCAAATTAACTCTCTCTCTCCTATCCACCCATCTCCTGTTCTCCCTGCTGCCCTTCTAGGGTATGTATATTATTCCTAATAGTAACTATCAGGTGGTGCAAAAAATTTTCTAAACCTCCCTCTCCCCCCCCCCCAACCTCAAAATGAGAATACAGTATCAGCAGCCACATATTAACCTACAAAATTGAGGGAAGCCACCTATACCAGATTATAAATCAGGTGATCTGGGAATGATGCAATAACCAATGCAAATGATGGTGCCACACAGCCTGCCTGGGTCCACCACAACCAGGAAAATTGCACTTACTCAGCAGTACACACATTACATCTGTTTTTCTCAAACTTTACACAAATTAGACATGACAAAGTAAACAACAAAGCGCACTGATACAGACATGTTGAACACATAGGAAAGCAAATGACTAGGTACTCAGAACCATTTGATAAAGTGATAGGTTAGAAAATAAATGTATAGTTCTTTCTATGCACATATAAACATTATTGGTAATAGCTATTAATTTATTGGTAATATACAGGCACTAAGTGAGAAAGTGTTCTTGGGAGTGGCTTCCATACCACACTTTACTGCTATATATCAACATGGAGTGTACTTGTTTGTGAGTGGTCAAGAGATAATACAGAAAATTTGAGTATACAAGTTCAGTTAATAAATATAACAACAACAATAATAATCAACAGCCAGTACCTGATATAATTCCAGTCTCCTCTCTAACCTCACGAACCGCAGCACAAGAAATGTCCTCTGCCACCTCAGCCAATCCACCTGGAAACTTCCATAAAGGAGGCTAGGGAACAAAAAAGAAATTATTGAGTTTCAAAACCAGAGGAGCCTTTTAATAATAATAATAATAATAAATATTACCATCATCACCAGTAGCAGTTAAACCAGATGACAAGGATCGAAGCCTTTCTTCATTCATATCGAATGACGTCTAACTATTCTCGGGGTTTGAATGACCTTAAGTGTGTCATTATAATGTCTACAGTTTTTGTGTTGGCTATCTCATCATTTGCCATTAGTGCTAAAACATATCACTGGTAGCTAGTCAGCAATATTGATTAATTTAAGATTAAGGATAGGTACAATTATTGAGACAAAATGTCCAGTCCCATGCTGTCAGAGAGTTGTCCCAGTCCCATGCTGTCAGAGAGTTGTCCCTTACCTTGTATTTATCCTGTGTGACCAGGACTTCAAAGGAGTCTTCTCTCAACACTACACCTGAAACAATTAAAAATGCAAAATGAACCATTTTCTGTGGACAAATTTATTACAAAAAATATTTTTCATATCTTTATGACTAAGACATGTCAAATTTACGTTCACTCAAAGATTCACTTTGCATTCTGGAAAAGAATCTGATTGCCATGCAACCCATAGTAACAATGAAGCACCAAAGGTGTGAACTCTCAGTGCTACTAAACATTACCTAGCTATTACAATATAGTGTCATCTCATAAGAAAAGAAGCTAAACAGGCAAGAAAACACTCACCCGTATACATTTTCAACACAAAACTTCACACTTCTTTCAACTCCTTGCATAAAGCAAACCACACCGCGGGCTGCAAGAAATTAATTGCTCACGTGATTATGACATGACGCTAGGGGGCGTTACCCACAAAAGCTGGTGCCTACACGAAGCTGAACTTTGAGTTTTTTCAACAATTAGCCCGGAATTCAAAACAGTAGAACAATGAAGGGTCCTAGATCTTCGTTCTGAGCAAGTTCATACCTAAATCAATGGTTAATCGTAAGTAATCTCCAAAATCAGAGCGTGACAGACAGACAGACAAACAGACAGGACGACTACTATAACCCTCTCGTGCATGTGTGCTGAGGGTTAATAATAATAATAATAAAAATAAAACAAAAACAACAACATTAGCACCCTGGGCAAACCCATCTGAAAGTAGCCCATACCAAAAGCCAATACCCTACTAGGTTATTCTCACCACAGACTCCAACCTGATGGGAGGCATAGTGAGGCAGTCTGTTGATCCTTTTCTCACACAGCCACTTGTTCATCACCACCTCCTCACGGCTACCATGGTGGATGGAGTAGCCTTGATCTGATGCCACACTGATTAGGGAGCTCAGTGGAATGGGAATGTGAAGCCAAACTGCACTGTGATTCCTAGATTTCCATTCCTCTTCATGGCCTGAAATGAAGGTGTTATTAATTGGTTGAATTATTTTTGCCTCTAAATTATGATATTTATGATATAAGATTGGAATAGGAGGCAAGCTTGTGTGATCAAATGTTACACCATAGTTTCAACTTTACACAAAAGATACGGGGTGGGAGGGAATGCTAATATTATAATTACTTCAGCCGAGAATGACTGAATCATGGAAAGACGAAGGAAAAATGAAGTTCCTATGAAAAAGTGACAAGAATGATATTTTCCCATCTATTGAGTTGAGCAGGAAGAGGTCAGGCCACCCTGAGGTAATTAACCCGATATAAAGGAGTTCTGTGGTTGGCATTTGCTGAAAGCCAACTTCCAGTAATGAACAATAAGAACCAGTTTACACCATGCTATTAATTGTTGGCTAGCTCTCCCAGCGTACAGCACAGTTAGAGCACACTGATTGGTGGATGTTATTCTATTCAAAGAACATTTTAGACGCCCTTTGCAGCTAAAGCATTCAATTGGAATTATCTTTCACTCACATCATCAATTGGCCTGTGAGTGTGAAGTGTTCCCTTAAGATGATGATAGCTCAAGCAGTCACTGTGTACGTGGAAGATAAAACTGCACTTCACTGAGGAACCATGTAATGCTGCGAGTAAAACTTGCTATATTAGCTACATCATGTCATGTTCGTATCTTGCAGCTCAATGGCTACTTGGTTTACTAACAGAATGTAGACATGTTAAACCAATACACTATGCAATGAGGACTCAACACATAAATTGCTTCAATACTCCAAATAAAGTTTTGAAGGAAAGAAAAATTGAAGGGTCTGTCTATTAGGAATGTAAAATTAAAGGAATTGTATTAGTTGAATAAATGAAGTTATTAACGAGCAGGCGAGACTCCCTCAGATTTTCATTAAAATGCAATTTTCATATTGTCTCTTTATTTTCATGGTCATTAGAGCATTTCTAATGTAAAGAAAACACGATAATTCCTGAATCTAAGATTACTCTGACCTTGTAAACCTACAGTGCACACGTAACGGAAGACACTACAGTGTACATGTAACGGAAAACAGTGACTTCGCAAAATTGTGGATTCCTTACTGAAAGCAAAAATAAGTCTAGATATGCTTAGATCTGGCAATGATCACCATGAGGTTTTAATGCTGGCGACCCTTATTACCCAAACAATTTTTAACTGAATTTCCTTAGCTATATCAAGCGACACACACACAAACTCTACAATAAACACACACACAAACTCACACAAACTCTGCAATAAACACACACACAAACTCTGCAATAAACACACGCACAAACTCTGCAATAAACACACACACAAACTCTGCAATAAACACATGCACACACACACACCACAAAGGGCCAAAGTATAAAATACATGGATGACATTTGATTGAAGCCTTCAGTGAATCATTCATGCAATTTGGCAATGTGGACATTAAAAGTGGATACATAATACTCTTTGGAGACCTCCTTTATCTACTTGAGGAATCTGACCCATCTATCTTTCTAGGAAGCACTAAAAAAGTTTATATTACAGATCAGAAGTTTTTACTCAGCATCAAAAAATCAAGAGGCTAGCTTAATAGACGAAGGCCTAAAAATTTTCTAACTATAGAAAACTTACGCTGTAACAAAGATGAAAAGGACTCTTGGAGCTTCCATCCCTCTGAATAAGCTTCAGTAAGGTTTACTCTGATGGAACCGTACGGTTTTACTACAGACCAAGGCAATTTGGATCCAGACGTGGACGTGTACCGGCTTACCAGAACAGCTCCAGGTCGCCATAGAGACGACCAGAGCCTGTTCATCTCCGGCC
>WLWD01005047.1_pt1 | contig 13720 bp, 10 predicted proteins | sample 6712731 | NCBI WGS metagenome assembly WLWD01 (sample SAMN12718690, study PRJNA576275) | sponge metagenome | isolation source: marine sponge | host: Mycale hentscheli | place: New Zealand: South Island, Marlborough, Capsize Point | collected 2014-11-01
CATACTGTTATTTCTCAGGATTCTTACGATCAACTCTGATGTAGGTGTTAGTTTACATTGTGTTGATGTGGCAGGTGAAGGGGCCAAGAATGGAGGCATTCCGATGTTCATCCAGGAGAGGCTAGACGAGAGGCAGAAGAAGAAGAGTGACTCAGAGGTGGCCGAGAGACTAGCGGCGGAAGACGTATGTAACATTTCATGAGTATTGGAATTGGAGCAGTAATAAACAGCAGAACCTGTGAATGGTTCATAAAAAATAAAAAAAGAAGGAAACAAAGAAAGAAAGAAAGAAAAAAAAGCAATAGTAATATTTCTTCTTTCCACTCTACTATCTTTATTGTTGCAATGTTACTTCATGCATACATAAAAGTGTTGAGTGACCTTAACTGCTTTCATTGTGGTTACTTCCATTTTTCTTTCTACACACACACGCACACACACACACACACAGCTCTGCAACCCTAACCATATGAGGCAAGTAGAGGCAATAGCTCGAGAGTACCTCAAGCAAGGTTTCTGTGCCCCCTTGCACCTCACAGACCCACGGTCCACGTGCAACCCTCTGATGCAGCAGCAGCGTGAGAGCACCCAGGGTGTGTTACCCATCACTATCAGCTCTATGTCTCTGGTAGACAATGCCAGGGCAAGCAAGCAACCCAGCAGGGCCACTAGCAGAGCTATGCTGCCTCAGTTTAAAGGTTTGTTGTGATATTTTGGACCCAGATGTTTTGCAGTACCTGGCAGCATGTAACAAGGATTGTGTCTGCCCTTTCTTTCATTTTTTCTTTCTTTCATCACACTGCGTAAAACTGAAGAAAACAACAACAAATCATATTGTTTAGTATTTTATTTGTTTATCTGTTCATTCAATCGTTCAATAATTCATTCATTCACTCATCAAACTAAAGCACGTTTAAAGAGTGTGTACAATTAGAGAATCTACAATCACAGATTTTACAGCTATAAACAGACAGTCCTCTACTCATGTACACATCTAACTCCTGCCCTCAATTCCTTGTCATTCTGCTTATCTCTGATTCCTTGTCAGTATATGTACCTCTGAATCCTTGTCACTCTGATTCCTTATTGTTCTGCCTACCTCTGATTCCATCTAACTACCTGAGAAATGCAGTGATCTAAGTGTAACCCACAGTAATCTAAGTGGTGCACTAAGATCACTCTATGTGGCTGAGATTGTAGGTTACTGCACGTTTACTTACCTCATTATAGCTCAACACATCAAAAAGAATTATTCATGCTAAACTCTGATTCCTTGTACCTTTGACTCCCTGCCCACCTCTGATCCCTGCCCACCTCTGATTCCCTGCCCACCTCTGATTCCCTGCCCACCTCTGATTCCCTGCCCACCTCTGACTCCCCGCCCACCTCTGACTCCCTGCCCACCTCTGACTGCCTACCCGCCTCTGATTCCCTGCCCACCTCTGATTCCTTGTAATTCAACATCAATTCTCGTATCTGTCTGTCTTCAGAGTCCTCCACTGGTTCAACTGCTGGAGGATTTGCTTTGCAGTACATGGCAAACCATCTGCAGAGGATGACCATGAATGCCAACCTTCAACAACAGTCCCCTCCTTCTACTCCACCCTCCAACAACAACTCGAGTGTCCCTGATAATCACAACGACATCAGCAACAACATTAACAGCAGCAGCAATTGGGATGATGTGAAGAGCAATGATGATGGCCACAACCCCAATCCAGTAGACTTTGGCGATTTGTCGTACTTGCTGAATAAAATTCGTCCTAATCTAATGGGTAGAGACAACCGACCTCAAGTTAATTATCGGGTGAGCTGATTCAGCAATGACAATAAAGTGTTATTCTTGCAGCATTTTATTAATTTATGTATTTGATTGTTGTTGTTTGTTTGTTGTTGTTTGTTGTTGTTGTCTTGTTTATATTTTCCTGACCGACACATAAATTTGTTTTAATCTATGGTCGTTTCAAGGGTCAGATGTATCCGGGACACCAATCCCGTCCAGACACTCGAAGCCGCAGCAATCATGTCCTACCTCCTGCATCTAATAAAGGGGCCCACCAGCAACTTCAGTCCAGGCATCATGAAGTGTCCATGATGAGTCAGCAACAGCAGGCCATGATGAACAATGTACATGTACACAGCTTCTCTAACTCGTCTCACTCTACAGCGCCTTATGACACTAACAATGGTGGGTTCTCTTCATGTACCAGCATCTGGTGTGTGTGCATGTCTGTGGTCCACTTCAATGTGTCAGTTGTCTTTTCTTGTGCCGTTTCTCAATTTATATTTATTAGCTGCTGGTTATAATGTTCTCTCTCTATACATCCCATTGTTTCAGGACCAACTTTGCGACCAAAACCACAGATAGCCGACTGGGCCATACAAGAGAATGCTTTGGCCCGTGCATCTCGTGAAAGCCGAGCCTGGCCATTTCCAATAAAGCAGCTTTCTGAGTGAGTGAAACCCATTGATGGATGAGTTCTTTTTGGGAATGTGGTCAATTGCTGTGGATGTGGTTGGCAGCAGAAAGAGTTTTGTTGTTGTTGTTGTTGTTTACAGGCCCACAGACATGCTCACCAACAGCCGACCGTCTCCCCAGGTCAATGTGGGAAGCAGCACGTCACTGGAGCGCCACGCCTCCCAGACTGCCATGGGCCAAGTGATGCAAGTCAACTCATTCTCGAGCAACAGCAGCGACCTCCTGGTAAGGTCGCGACCCCAGCTCCCTCACACGCTAGCACCCATCACCAGCAGCACGGACAACATCAAACAGAGCATAGCTGTGAGTCTGGTGCCGTGTGCGATCGTAGCTGTGAGTCTGGTACCGATCATAGCTGTGAGTCTGGTACCGTGTGGGATCATAGCTGTGAGTTTGGTACCGTGTGGGATCATAGCTGTGAGTCTGGTACCGTGTGGGATCATAGCTGTGAGTCTGGTACCGTGTGGGATCATAGCTGTGAGTCTGGTACCGTGTGGGATCATAGCTGTGAGTCTGGTACCGTGTGGGATCATAGCTGTGAGTCTGGTGCCGTGTGCGATCGTAGCTGTGAGTCTGGTACCATGTGGGATCATAGCTGTGAGTCTGGTACCGTGTGCGATCATAGCTGTGAGTCTGGTACCGTGTGGGATCACAGCTGTGAGTCTGGTACCGTGTGGGATCATAGCTGTGAGTCTGGTACCGTGTGGGATCATAGCTGTGAGTCTGGTACCGTGTGCGATCATAGCTGTGAGTCTGGTGCCGATCACAGCTGTGAGTCTGGTACCGTGTGGGATCATAGCTGTGAGTCTGGTACCGTGTGGGATCATAGCTGTGAGTCTGGTACCGTGTGGGATCATAGCTGTGAGTCTGGTACCGTGTGGGATCATAGCTGTGAGTCTGGTACCGTGTGGGATCATAGCTGTGAGTCTGGTACCGTGTGGGATCATAGCTGTGAGTCTGGTACCGTGTGGGATCATAGCTGTGAGTCTGGTACCATGTGCATCATAGCTGTGAGTCTGGTGCCGTGTGGGATCATAGCTGTGAGTCTGGTACCGTGTGGGATCATAGCTGTGAGTCTGGTACCGTGTGGGATCATAGCTGTGAGTCTGGTACCGTGTGCGATCATAGCTGTGAGTCTGGTGCCGTGTGGGATCACAGCTGTGAGTCTGGTGCCGTGTGGGATCATAGCTGTGAGTCTGGTGCCGTGTGGGATCATAGCTGTGAGTCTGGTGTCGTGTGCGATTGAATGGGATAGCTAATGTACCTACTGGTAAGTCGGCAAACGAGTCAGTCCAGCTAGCTAGGTGGTAATCAGAGTAGTATTAGAATTCTATGTTACACTAGTCATCAGTCATAGACTTTATAGAGTTGGAAATTATAGAAAACTAATCGAAAACTCTACACCATATTTGACCATATCAACTCGTATTCTCTTTTTCTAAGCCACATGTGTGAGATTTAAATGTATGTTAGACCTTATAGTAGGTCTTGCTTGTCAAAATAATGCACTTTAATTTAAACTATGATGTGAGATTTATTGTAATTGTATCTATGTTTCCACTGTCCTTTTGTAGGAGGTTTTAAGACTAAACACTCACATTCCCCCCGAAGAGCCTCCACCATTGGGTCAGCGGCCACCATCCGTTATGGACCACAAGCGACAAGTGTCAAAGGCTGTTAGTGACATGCACAGCAAACCCCAGGGAAGCTACTCTAAAAACTTGGACACCGAAGTTGGAAAGCGACCATTTGCCTCCTGTCAGCCTGTCCTTTCAACAGTGGGACCTACGGAGATGGCCAATCCAGCTCTCCGCGAGCATACACAGTTCATGTCTGAGCCTCATCCTCTCGTCGTAGCCAAAAATGAACGGCAACGTGCAACAGTATACGAAGCTCGGAAGAGTTTGGCAAAAAGTAGGCGACATCGGGTGGAGCAAAAGGAGAATTCTTCAGGCCAAGTGGGTAAGGTCAACCAACCTAAAGATACAGCAGCGGCTTCCACCACCAATGGGGTAGGGCTTTGCCGCTCCGATGAAGACCAGGAGTACTACACTGAACTGGAGGACAATGTACATGGCAGGAGAACAGCACAAATATTAGTAAGACTGGACCCCTTGTCCGTAGGTCACTCAATAAATATCTGTGTGTAATGCTGAGGGGGATATACAGTGCTTCCAACTTAAAGAGTGGATTTTTTAAAACTACTATATAGACCCTCACTACAGTCATTTAACATACATATACCTTTTCTTCATCATCCCAATAATGTTTCCAATGGTAAAACTGCCTGTTTAGAGAATGGAAAATGGAGAACAGCGCTTTTCTCATTCACTCTAATACATTTTATGCCTTTTTTTTTTTTTGACGTCAAGATTTTGCAGTAGTTTGTCATTAAACGTAGTTAGTTAACGAGCTATGGTCCAACGGAATTTCCCGAGCGGTAAGACGGGACTTTCCTTCTGTAAGCGGCTGTATGGATTCTCATCGTTCTACTAAGCGAAGTCGAAGTCAGTCAGAATTGTTGGCTGATATTACTAACCTGGAGCCAAGCCTATCCAAGAGGTCCTCTTTTTCAATAGCTCCTCTTTTTCAAGAGCTGAAGGAGTTTAATACTCCCAAGGCTCCCAGCATTCGGTATTCTGACAACATCAGGGCGATGCAGTTGGAGTGGTATGGGTTGTGCAGCTCCAGACAGCAGCTAAAACACTGGCCGTGATAGGCAGTAGCGCCGTAAAACTTGATCCCAAGGGCCTGAGATACAACCGTAGCTAAATCAGCTATACCCGTGCAACAATTAGTGGTAAACTGGCGCCCTCATGCCTTTATGACACAAACACACATGCGCTGTTTTTGTGACATCGTGTTTATGTGTACTACAGGCCCACAACCCGCTCTAAACGTCATCATTTGATGACCCTTACCGTGTGTAAAAAATTTAGTGAAAAAACAACCACAATTCACTTAATTTTCAAGATATAGCTACCAAAGTTATACATAATAATTTTAAGGTAATTTTACATCATGTGTCAAATTTATAGAGATATTATATCTCTATAAATTTGATATTATAATATCTCAATAAATTCAAAAATCCTGGCTTAACCTTTTTCTTAAAATTTAAAATATTTTGAGATTTCGTGTGCCCACAAAATCAGGCTCATGTGAAACTTTAGGTATTAAAATATCAGTATACCAGGTTATAGAGATAAGGAAAAATAATTTCTCTTTTTTCAGCTTCAACACTTCCAAATTCACTGTCTTGAAGCTCCCAGTTCCATCACCTATAACCACAAAAATAACCACAAACCCACAAAATGGTTTTGTCCGTATGTTGTAATATTATGACATTAATGTATAATACAAATTTTTAGCTTTCTATTAGGTATTGGTAGCAGTTGGTACTGCAATAGTAGTAGCAGCACTTTAGTATCATTCTGTTATGATTATTTTTATTGTTTATTATTATTATTATTTATTATTATTATTATTATTGTTATTATTATTTTTATTATTAAGAAGTTTAATTGTAGGTAAATAAATTACAGACATAAAAGTACCTTCTTATTTATTGCAGATGAGACGTCATTCCAAACCACCTAGTACAAGTTCAGGGACTAGAGAAGCAAGGCATGATAGTCAACAGAAGGACCCCTTACTTACTGCAGAGTTTCAAGCCCTAGCCAGACCTTCCACCAACTATCGCGCTCAGAGACCACGCCCACTACGGTTAAAGACTAAATCAGCAGCGAAGAAGCTAGGCACAAGCAGCAGTCGTCATTCAGAAATTCAGTTTTAATAACAACACGTGTCACATTTGCACATTTCATCATAATATTATCATCACACTGTGGGCGTGACTGCCGTAAATGAAATTTGAATAATTATAAAAAGAGGTGTGTCCTTCAACTGAAGAAGTGGGCGGAGCATTGTAAAGTGTCAGGGACTTCTAGTAGCTAATAAATTGCAATGGCACCAATGCTCTAATAATTGTTGGAAGCACCTCCGCCAAAGGAAGATGTACAGGTTCAAAAAACCGTTAGAGCCTTCCCAGTTGGAGAAACTTGATGCTCACAAATACTCTTCTAAGGGCACCTCTATTTCCGAGGTAAGACACACTTCATTTGTGACTGAGACAGCGTAACGGTCTAAACTCACTCCTCCCAGCCGTTTATTTAGCTTTTGTGGCTTAGCCGAGTTGTAATTGGTTTTGAAGTACTTGAAACAATTAGTACATTTAACTGCTCCTTTTGTTTTGTCTTTTGTCTTTTTTTATTCTATGTGGTAGCCACAATTAGACACTCAAGTAGTCTTTTAAGTGAACTACACAGTACTGATAGTGCTGAAATTGAGCACTGAGGTCATGGTATAGTTAAATAAGAGAGGGTTTTGTGTAATTATTTATTTCCAATTTCTGTGAACACAGTGTACGGGTTGGTAATTACTAAATAGAAACAGATTGACTGACTTTGGAACCATGAATTAATTATAGCAGTAAATTAGCCGCAACCCCCTCCTTTTCTTCCCCATGGCAAGTTGGAAAGGATTTATTTTGTTGTGCGATATTTTTCTTATTCATGTGTATGTGTGTGTGTGTGCATGAGTAGCCACTGGTCAATCAATCAATGGGTAGTCTGTTTGTTGTCACATTTCATTTCAGCTCTAGTTCAATCTCAGATGATTACTCGTTTAAAGTGTTGTCTGTTACGTCCATGTTTAATGTCGTTTGAGGTAAAATAAGGAATTTACCTTATTATGATGTTATGGTTTCTGTTTATCTACAGAGAAAAGCCTGCTGGCTATCCCCCTTCCACACACGCATACGCACACACACACACACACATTTTCTTTGCTAATTCCAGGGGCTTTAAGTTAGGTGTTAGGTGATGTGAGTTCAGATATTGTATGTGTACTGATCAACTGATTATAACCCATTACCGGAGCGAACGCGCTTGTCGTTAAGAACTATAAATCGGATACAGTCTGGTATGCTCATAAGAAAATGTATTAGCTGGGAAAAGTTTGATATAGTTCATAGCAACCATAATTATGATGGAAGGCAGATCAAAGCAAAATGGAATAATGAAGAGTTTGGGTACTTTAATACAATTACTAAGATAGCTAACGCTATACTTTGCAGGTTGTTTATGTTTGGAGTCTTGATATAGTAAGTAAGAACTTGGATGTAAAATTTGATTAGTAATAGTGTAAAATGATCAGTAGCTAGAGTTGAAAAGTTAAATGTTGATGAAATAATGAACTAGCTATTAGCTAGTAGTTTCTTCTTTATTCTCTTTGCTTTGTTTTTGTTGTGTCACTGTTGTTAAAATTGAAAGTGCAGTTGTGGTAGGTTTGACATGGTGCCATATGTTGAATATGTATAGGAATGGAGTGCTGCTGCGATATACTTTGTTTTGAGTGTAAAACTTGTTGAAATGTTCTTTTTTTCTCAGCCGATAAAATATCAGATATTGCTTGGTGCTGTTCTGTGGTAGTTCGCTCATATGTTCGCAGTGCTTCTAAAGAGTGGTGTCCTGTCCGCTGCTCTTTAATAATTTTTTTCTGGTACGCCAGCTTGAAACAATTGGTAACTATGTCCGCGGGCTATAAAATAGTTATAAACCAAAATCATTAGGTTTGTATTGCAATTTATAAATCGCATACAAACCTCAATTTTGGTTTATAACTATATCTTATTTAGTGGTTGCTGTTTTATATAGATTAACCAACAAGATACTATGTAATGGTGGTCGTTTGAGATGGCCTGTGACTAATGTGTGTGTGAATGTAGGTGTTTATGCAACCGTATTGGCGTTGGTTGGTGACAAAGGTTCCATTATGGCTGGCCCCCAACCTCATCACTTTTATAGGATTACTCATTAATGTTGCAACTACACTGCCCATAGTACTTCTAGACAGAAATGCACAAGGAGTGGTAAGTAAACCAATAATATGTGTGTGCATTCTAAGGGCAATTATTATTATTATTATTATTATTATTATTATTATTATTATCATCGTCATCATCACATCATCATCATCATTATATTTACTAGTGGTGTGCTTGAGCACAAATGGCGAGCGAGCCTTAAACTACACTATTATTAAACGATTGATTTTAACTACTAACACTCAAGTTACTAAAATAAAGTCAAGTTTTTAAATTGCGTATATACGGTAAAGGGGATTCAATTCCATAGTAACCGCTCTCCCCGCAACTGTTTGAATTGAAAAAGAAGCAACAAAATCAAGTCATGTTATTTAAACTTTTTATTTGTGATATTTTTAGTAGTAGTTGTAACGCACAATACTTTCACACAACTGAACATACCTACACAAGACTTACCTTCGTGGTTAGTCTAGTAGACAATGAATTTTCAAGTAAATACTGTTGTGTAGGGCTTATAACTGTGACAAATAGCGTATTAACTTACCACCGCCACTAACTCGAATAGAAATGGAGTAACTGCACCCGCAAAAGAATTCAAAGTGGTAAACAATTCAATTTTTAGGGTGATACGGGTAATGATCGCTAAACTGGAGGATTCTGTTTAGTGAAGTTTGGGACGGTGTCAAACACAAAAATACATGAGGGTCAAAGTACAAAATAACATGCATACGTCCACACATATAAACAAACAAACATCCCCGATTTTCAATTGTGTTACCCCTGAGAGTGTCTCGCTCGCTCACCAAGTATTATTACTGTTACTAATTTAATTTAATGCTATGGATTTCTCAGCTACATAAAACAAGAAATATCTACATTTTTTTTTAGATGGCTGTTAAAGGCTGTTTGAAGCTATTGTTTGATAGGCTTTGTTATAATTGTGGTGTAAGAACTGCACTCTGAGTAAACAGTCCCAGCTGGCCCACATTCTAGAGTGCTATGTTTAGCTAAAGGGAACTCTGCGCTGATCACACACACAAAAGCATACATGAACCTACACATGAAAGATCATATACTGAGATTGTAAAACTACTTGTTTTAGGTAATTTCATAAAGATCCATTTTTTGTATACATATAATACTGATCTAAATGATAAATATATTGTACATTTCTTATAGAAAAAAAGTTTTAGATAAATATTCAGCTTCAAACAGTGATGATGGTGGTGACTACATGTATATACAAAAAAATGTTGGTTATCAAGCTTTTGGAAAGTGATTTTGAAGGAGAAAATCTGTTAGTTATCTTTTTAAGTCATGTGTGACAGTTATCCTTTAGGACAGAGCCGTAGTACGTAAAGATGTACCTTCACACAAAGTTCAGAATCAACTGTACGAGTGTTGTGTCAGTCAAGCAGGAATTGAAGTCTTCCCATTACAGGAAGGGTAGCTTGAGTCTGTTAGATTATTGGAAGTGAAGTCGTAGGTTTTCATGGTTACTGATAATATAATATTTTTTACTGGAAGTGATTAGTAGGCCAGCTTTTATTTTATCAATTGCACTGTAGCTACACTGTATCATTCACACTATCTCTGGATTTCAAGATTAGCTTTGTCCAGAAATTTGTTCTCAACCTGTGGCTCCTCCAAATCTGTTGAACTAACTTTGTTTAATACGAATAGAACATCTGCACTAAGAATGACATACTCCCAACTAGGAACAACTTGAACTATACATTTACAATGCTAGCGCTGCATGCATGAGCACTTACCCGTACTATCACTTAGCTACCCGTATTTCACTTAGTTTCGTGCTATTTCACTTTCCCGTGCAATTTCAATTAAACAGCAATTTTCCTCATACATTTTTGAATGGGCAGTTTGCCATACTATTATGAATTTTATGGTATGATGCGTAAATTACCCAGTATTAATGTATGGGGGGGGGTGGGAATCACTATTCAATTGAACTGTACGGGGGGTGGGGGGGGGGGGGGGAAACGTTGTTCAATTGAAATGGCATGGTGAAAGTGAAATAGCACAGTAACTAAGTGAAATACCACGGTAGCTAAGTGAAATAGTAGGCTAAGTGTGCATGCTAGCCTTGGAAACGTACGGTCCGAGTAGTTTCTAGTTGGAGACTGTCATTATTTACCGCATAAACAAAAAAAAACAGCACTGATAACACTTACACCTTGAGCTAATGTGAGAGTCTGGGTGCCCAGCGCCACCACTTCATTTTTTCATTCATTTAGTCATGTGACTGAAATCTCGAAATCCAATTAGAATGTCACTATTCAGTCTGGACAAGTTATTGAGGTTACAATTACCATACTGTTTCTCTCACGTACTATCACCCTGATGGGTTTGGTAAAGGATCAGCAATTCCATAACCAATCCTGTATCGTTTCCATAGGCACCATGGTGGTCATACCTTGCTTGTGCTATTGGATTCTTCCTCTACCAATCCCTGGATGCCATAGACGGCAAGCAGGCACGTCGTACTAACTCCAGCACACCGATGGGAGAGCTATTTGACCACGGGTGCGACGCCTTCTCTGCATTTCTCGTTTTGGTGTCGTCGCTGAGTGCCGCTGCTATGCATGACTACCCCATGCTCATGCTCATATTTGTCATGGCAACCATGTCTCTGGCGTTTGTGTATCACTGGCAGACTTACGTGTGCGGAACTTTGCATTTCAAAAAGTAAGTGTCAATTTCACTGCTTATGATTATTGTAATTTCTCTGATACCTTAACTTCAAAAAATTGGTGGATTGTTTATAGCCAGTGGAGCAATGGAGTACTGTTTACACTGGAGATGTTTGATCGTCCCATACTGCATAATTAAAAAAAAAAAAATTTTTGTTTGCTTGGCTGAATTGCTCGCTGTTGGGTGCACCTTTAGTGAGGTATTAGCTTGTTTTGCACTTCATATTTATCAGCACATGAAAGTAGAGAAGGGTCAGGTTTTAGTGAGGAAAAAAAAGCTGGCAAAATTTGAGTTTATATGATTAGCTTGCTATAAAAAAAATTCTGTTCCAATATGTAGTACTATTTATATAGTACTTCTGAAATCTGTTTACTCTCTGTACTCCCCCACAGACCATGTTTTGCTAGTTGTCAGTCCTTATCAGTTTGACCAGCCGCAGTCATTACCACAAGCAACCTTTAGCCAAAGAATTGTATGAACCTACCTTAAAAGTTATGGAGAATCTGAAGTACAGACTTGTCTGAATTAGCCGTAAATGCCCCATAGCTTGTGGGTCCAGTGCTCACTGTGTTATCATTGGCTCAGTTTAAGTTTGTAATGAAGTGTATGTGTGCATTGGATGGTAAGTACACACATTTGTTGTTACTATTAATTAATTCTGTATTTATGTTGTTTATTCCTCAAAGGATAGATGTGACTGAGGCTCAGTTTCTGCACATGTGCGTGTTAGGAGTGAGCAGCTTTGCTGGCACCAATATATGGCTTAACAAGGTAAATACAAGAGATTATGATTGAATCTTTAATATCATAAACCATATCGGAGAAAGATAGCGACATTACCATTATTTAATTAATTTCCTTCTTAATCTCTTGTTTTATCAGGTACCATTTTTTAATATAAACTTCAAAGTTCTTATAGTCTTGATTACATTGGTGATGACAGTCATCAATGGAGCAATGGCCTTCTCAGTTATCTTCACCAGTGGAGTGGGCAAGAATGGCTCAACTGTAGCTGTAAGTGATGTTGGAAAGATTGAATGTCAATAGCAGTGCTTGGTTTCTTGGTGTGTATAGGACACCAGTGTTCTGTCGCCATTCTTGATTCTCTTCTTCCAAGTTCCTATTGTGTTTGTGTATGCATCTACTTCGCCAGGCCCTCTGAACAACTACTGCATGCTGTTCTTCACGGCCATGGCTTTCCCGATGGTCAAAACTTCTATTCAATTAGTGGTAAGGCTCTAATTGGGCCATAGATATGTGTACTGTTGCAAGTTTTTTTACCCACAACTCACATGTGCATGAAGGGTAATACTATAGCCAGGCTGATTTTTTAGAATTAGTGCTACAGGTATTGTATCCTTTATAATCGCACTGGTTAATTTGTCATAAAATTCATCTTCACATTGAATTTAAAAATAGTTTCTAGTTTTGGGAGGCACTCACTAGTACTACACAATAACATATAACCAGTTGTGTGTGTACGCACACATTTATACATGTTCACACACATATATACACATGCACATGCAGCTGTACAAATGTACTTTATAGTGTCTACATAGGCGCTACAAGTCATGTTTTTCACCCTGGGATTTTTTCAACCTCAGACAACACAACTTTATTAGCACATTACATTTTGTTCCAAGATGAGACTGTTTGTTTGGCCGACTTGCTATCCATTCTTACTCATGTTAGCCCAACTATGTGTCACGAGGTTGATATTGTGTTTATGTTACATTAGGTTGGCAATATGACCAAGTCTCCCCTGAGTTTATTTGATCATATCATGATTGGCCCATTCCTGGCTTACCTCAATGTCTACTTTGGCTACATAGTTCCTGAATTCATTATCCTCTCAGCAATTGCAGTAAGTAGCTCTAGGCTAAAATCTTGCCAGTTCCATTTATATTATCTTTCATTCCTTGACAGGTATGGAATATCGTGGATGTAATACACATGTGTGTTGTTCTCTGTCTCCAGATCTGCGAGCATCTCAACATATCTTGCTTTACCATTCCCAGCATATCATGACTCAGTTTAATAACTTTTTTTTACACATTGATTTTACTGCTTTAGCTATTTACCTTAACTTCAAAGTGAGCATGGATTGTGACAGGTTATTCGCATTATAATGCTAAATAAAGATTCATTTATTTTTTGTACATTTTACATGGATGTACATTGGGAATAGTTTATGTTGGGCCAACCATTCTATATTATGCTCTGGGGAGAGTTGGAAAAGGATAGTCAATTTGTTGGATAGTTTAAACGCTTGGTGTGCTATCTCTGTTAAAACTTTAAAATGTTGTAGCATCTGTAAAGATGTCAGCTAGTGACCAAACATATTTTATTCGTATAAAAATATCAAATTAAGCCCTGGTATAGCTAGACTGCAACATACTTGTGTTTAAAAAAACAAAGCAAATATTTATGTTCCAGTCAGAACAGTTAGGCTTGCATAGGAAGCAGTCATGTGGACTTAACTACACCAGATGCATTAAAGCATTTCTAAATTAGCAACCATTTATTGTGCAATAAGAGTACTTACTATAAGTACTCCAGCACTACTGCCAGTTTAGTTACAAGTTCTATGTCACAGAATGGCAACCAGCTTTTTAATTGCTTCAGAGATAATTCTCGTA
>WLWD01005597.1_pt1 | contig 13718 bp, 10 predicted proteins | sample 6712731 | NCBI WGS metagenome assembly WLWD01 (sample SAMN12718690, study PRJNA576275) | sponge metagenome | isolation source: marine sponge | host: Mycale hentscheli | place: New Zealand: South Island, Marlborough, Capsize Point | collected 2014-11-01
TTCAATTAATGTTCTCTGTGACATAGTACTTGTAATATAATAATCAAAACTAAAAAGTATGACTGCCATAATGCTTACCTTTGAGCACTGGTCTACCCAAAAAAAATTATTGTACAAGGTTCTGAAGCTCAAAACTGTTTACCTAGAAGTTAATAAGCTGTGAACACTTTTTGGGCCCTTTCAAGATAGTTCTGTCTCAATTTCTCTAAAAATCCATCTCTTGCTGAATATCTTTACCGAAAATAAATAAAAATAATAAAATATAATAGTTAAAGCATAAGCGCATGTTCTAACTATTTTAGATTGGGTCTACGCATGCTCAGTTACCACTAGCAACTTTGTTTAGCTACTATTTTAAGTCACTAGCAGTGTTAAGTGATTTTTCTGCAAGAAAATATTGATAATGAAGCTAAAGATTCTGGCCACCCTTCCATTTTATAGGAAACTAAATCCTTGCCGGTTATGCCAGAAAATAGATTTTATTACAACATAAGTGAAGAAATGTCTAAGCTGGCATTAAAAAGTAAAAACTATTTTCTGAACGAGGTATGTGGATTACATGACAGGGTTTCATACAGTCTTTATTTAAAGAAATAGTACATAGCTAACAGTTGTACCCTTAGGCTGATTGCATTAACAGTTATGGCAGCTATAGGCAAAAAATAGAGTACACATACCAAATTAATATACCTCGTAACTATATAACAATGGTATCTGATCATAATATATAATATGTATTAAGTTACCAAACTGGTCTTTAACTTGCTGGTGAAAGGGATATCCAGTCATCTCAGGATGTATTTGTATTTCACCTGGAGTCCAGGTGCAAAAACGGTATATGTCCCACTAGTGTCTAACAATCTGATTTATTGTAGCTATAAATTATTTATTTTATATGATTAAAAAAATCACATAAAATAACAAAGTAAGATTGAAACGTGTAATAGTTTTACCCCTCCTGTTACCTAAAATGGATACAATACTGGCACATCTGCAAAACTAACCTGTATTCTAAATGATATGCTTTATATATTTTTTAATTACTCACCTGTATCTATTCTAAGAGGGAATGCTCCAAATATCTGTGAATTGCTATCTGTAAATATACAGTGATACACTCCAGCATCTGACTCCTGGAAGGTGAAGGATAAGGTAGAACTAAGGCTACCATTACTACCCACGGGTGAGTTAGTAGGTAGAGTAGTAACTGTAACACCATCTTTGAACCACTGTGCAGTTGGAGGATCATACATGTTCATGTCATCTCCAACATGGCCAGCAGTGAAGGAGAATGAAATACTAGTACCATTACTAGCTGCTGTTCTATTAGCATTCATAATACCAGACGTAAGAGGATCTTGAGATGTAATTTGTAATGCTCCAGCAGCAGAGGATATCACTGAGTAAGAATTACAATTAATGACTTGTTAGTCACATCCGCCAATTAAACAAAATATATTTACCTGTCATAGTGAAGTTGTCTCCACTAACATAGTCTTGTCCATCCCTAGCAGTACACTGATAAACACCAGCATCAGAAGACACTACATTATCTATCACTAGGAGTAAGGTAGTGGATGAGGAGGTGTCTGTAGTTCTTAAACGAAAATGAGGAACATCTTGTACTAGTTGTCCTCCATCTTTATTCCATGTCACTGACAGAGTACTAGATGCTGAGTTGACCTCACAGTACAGCCATATGACTGATCCCTGAACTGCACTAGTAGAAGATCCACTGAAGAATGAAGAGGGGAGGGACGTCACTGTGAGTTGTTGGGCCTGAGCAACATGACCTGTGATACAAACACATCACATGAAATAGGAAATATCAGCTTTTCTATTAACTATGTATAAGAAAAAAAAATAGATATTTTACTGCTATATCTTTTCATAATATTGACCATCTGACAGGAAATTCATTGTTTCTTACTTGTATAACACATAGCTTTTTTCTATGCACAAAAACAAACACTCGCGCAGACTCTGAATGGCAAAATATTACCATAGATCTATTGAAGATAAACATAAATATTTACTCACGGGCGTAGCCAGAATTTTTCAAGAAAGGGGTTATGACCCTTGACCTTTACAGACAAAATGGTTGGAAGGTGGTAAAATAAAACATTGAGGTAAAAATTTTAAGGTAGAAACATTTTCATTTAATAAATTCTCTTGAGTTGAGAAACTAATTCATCTTCTACCAAATGGCTACTGAACTATCTTGACACCTATTTCACAGAAGATGATTATAGCCCATATCTAGACAGATATGTTCATACACAGATACATATGTCAACTAGAAAGCAAATGCTTTTGGATTATTTGCGTCCTCATTTCCAAGTAGACTAGTGATGTGCTTGAGCACAAATGGCAAGCAAGCCTAAAACTACACTTGTTCAACAATAGATTTGTACTTCTAACACTCAAGCTACTAATAAAAGTCGAGTTTTTTAAATGTGATGTAAACGGTAAACAATTCAATTTCTAGGATGATACAGGTAATGATCGATAAACCAGAGGATTCTGTTTAGTGAAATTTGGAATGCGGTCGACCACCGAACAAACATAAAAATGCCATGGTCAAAATACAAAAATAACATACATACATCCTAAGATATAAACAAACAAACATCCCCAATTTTCAATTGTGTTACCCCCTGTAAGTGTCTCACTCACTCGCCAATAAGAACTACATCTAGCGATGTACAACGCTGCTCAAAGGAGTCATTATGGATTTATACTGCCTGAATGTCAATTAATTTGAAAGGTGTGCTTTGTACAACCCCCCTGAACCCCCCACCACCCATCCTCCCTTCATTCCATCTACGCCCTTGCTTACCACCTCACTATACCACCACTAGTGCAAACTCTCAAGGCCTTAATATGTTGCACTATATAATAGTTGAGTTATGCTATCCGTTTGGATATCAAGCAACAGTGGTTCAATCAACCCTTTCACCTGCAGGTTTATGACAACCAATGTGGTTACTTGATAATTTCATGATTTAAAAAAAATTCTTTTCCTGTAAAGACAATCAGCAAGAGAAGGATTTTTAAAGCAAGTTAACACCAAACCTATTTTTCTAGTATCCAAAATAAGTACCGTAATAGAAAAAAAGCTAAAAATTCGGACTTACTGTTTACTAACGGTTCGATCTTAAACTAAATTACAGACGGTCATGACGCTGCTATAGAGTTCCAACACAGTGCACGGCTTGTTCACCTTCTAGCTACTAAATTCTGAGCTTTAGAGCCTCATACCATAAAAAAAAATGCTCAAAGGTAAGCATTCCGGCAGCCATATTTTAAAAAATATTCTAAAAAATATAATACTGATGCTTTCATTTTAATTTTATTTATTACAGGAAGTGCTATGTCACAGGAATGTGAAAACAAAAAATTAGAACCTTATTTTGGATAATTGATTTTTTTTTTAATCGGAGAAGTGGCGACAGAACGATCGGCACCATGTGCTTATGCTAGTGAATGGGTTAAGTGAATCAAACATGTAAAAATTAAGTATAATTCTTTTTTTTATTTTTAAAAATCATACATTTAAACTAGGGCACTATGTAAAGAGCTTAATAGATGTTTAGAACAACTTGTTTTTTCAATACTAAACTGATTTAATTGCCGTTTAATGGTTTGTGTTAATTTATCAAAAGCGTAATTACTCAGAAAGACGGAATTATAATAAAAATTTATATTCCCATGATGTGGGTTGTTGTTGTTTTTTATTTAGAATTACAGCAACCATCTGCTATAAGAGTAGAACTAATAAAATGTAGCTGAGGCTAACAGTAAATTGAACCCGGCCATTGCTAGATGTCATATCATGCCTAGCACTACTACTTGATAATCCCTAAAAGGTTGGAAAAAATATTTTTCTGCTTCAGCTGTACTGCCTGTATGTGTTTAGCAATGTACCAGGATATCAGAGCTCTTTGTCAGTTTTCTTAACAAGCTAACAGACTATTTTTGGACTAATAGTACGGCGCGTAAGTTGCCCATTCAAAAATGTATGGGAAAAAATCGCTGTTCAATTGAAATCGCACGGGGAAAGTGAAATAGCACGTAACTAACCAAGTGGAAACTAAGTGAAATACCACAGTAGCTAAGTGAAATAGCACGTGCAGAGTTAACCTTGCAAATGTACAGTTCGAGTAGTTTCTATGGTTGGAGACAATATTATTCTTTACCGCAGAAGCTCTACCGGTATTAGACGGAATGTTTTTCAACAGATTAGGAGGAGCAGCATGTTGAAAACGAAGTTCCAACGGAAGCTAATCCTGAAGTAAGGAGATAGTGATGACTTTTTAAAAAGCTCGCCTACTATTAGCGAGTGATAGCAAGGATAGCCTGTGCTATTAGGGGTCAATAGAGCACGGTTACCCGTGCTATTACTCATACAAATTAACTTCATTATGGTTCACAACATTAAGGTTTTGAAACATTTCAACTGAATGCTGACTGAGCTTCTAAGAAGATTTCAATGTTAGAATGAAGATACAAGTCTAAAAAGATAAGCACTTTGTGGCGTGCTGGTAACAGTGTCACATTTCTGGGTGAAACAACAAACAGCGAATTGGAAGCTTTGTTTGTGCCATCGTAATTATTAAGGCATGCCCCATGACGTTCAAATGGTAGGGAGGGAGGTGAAAAGGTTAGCATCATAATGACACTGATTTTTCCAATCATAATTTGGACATATCCACTAAGCCTATGCTAGTCACACTCTTAATTCCATTACATTTTGACTGCAAAAGTGTCATTTAAATGGGCCTGATGTGTAGCCATATCCCTGTAAAACCAATCTTCTTTTTTTATCCTCACAAAATATGCTTAAATATGCGCATTAAAATCACAGATTTGTCCAAGTTTGTTGCATGCCAAAATTTTAATTAACCATGATGGAGCAATTACAGGAGCCCGAGCTCAAAGTAATACATGTTACTGCCAGGTATTTCTAAATCTACTAGAATTCTTACACACATCTGTTTATAAAACTGAGTTTAATGCCACGCATTACCACCAGTGACCTAAACCCGTAGCCCCGCACCACCTCACCCCCCTTAAAATGCATTAACTTACTCGACGCCCAAAGCACAAGTAGCGACAGTAGCATCAGTTTACACGCCATTGCTATAAAGGCACCGTCTTGCGAGCGGCAGCCCCAACCACAGCAGCACTCCTTTCAACTATATAATACTACTACAGATAATACTACCACAGAGACTCGCTAACTTCTAGAGTTCACTCCCACTTTTTTCCACCAGTGACCCCGCCCCTTCATTGCCGTCTAACCCCCGCGACAGAATAAAACGATGAATTTTTATACTTTTTATGGCGCGCTGAGAACTTACGACCGTGTAAATAGCCAATGCTGATAGACAGTATTAGCTGCACTAGCTAATTGAATTCTTTTTATAAAATTGATGTAGCTAATTGTTTAGTGGCTAGTATAATCCTAGCTACTCTCTCAGAATCATTTTTTTTTTCCAAATCAAATTTAGACCCCTAGCTAGATAACTATAGGGTGAGTAGAAATAAACAGCAGCCATACTACAAAAGCCAATATTCTTAGTCTCAGGATAGTTAAAGCTGAGCCTCCATGACGTATGGAGGACTCCAATGAAGTATCTAACAAATTTAATTTTTCTCAGCAGTTATTCTAAATAACAAACATTTTTTTAAACAAGCATTACAATATAAATTTTATTTCTGGTACTCCTAATTAAGTCAATAAGAACTCAGACATTTTGCTCAGGCAATACATTTAAAATATGTAACCAAATTGGACCAGCTAAGTAGAAAGCTTATTTTAGCACAGGGAATTGTTTAATTTCAGGTCCCAAACCACAGGAACATCCCATAATGACTACGTCAAAACTTTCACACACGATTAGTTGAAGATGAGCTGTGGTATTGTGTGGAAGACAAGCCAATGTAACCAGGCATAGTGAGGTATGCACAACAATATCTTATACTGGCAACAATTATGAATATCAATATAGCATCTCACTTGGGGTCATGAATATCATTAATAGGATTAATTATATATAGTTGTATGGTTGTTCGTGGTAAGGACATTAACATTTGATTTTCTAGCAGGGAAGCCTTTGAACTTAAAATCAGAAATAAGGCATCAGTTTCTCGTCAAAAAAAAGGAATACGATATCATAGAAATACAGTTATTCTTTACAGTGTTTTATGCTATCTAACAGGCTACAATAACTGTAGGTTGTACGGCCGCTGTGAAGAGGGTTGTTGTCGTTGTCGTTGTTGTTGTTCAGTTGATGTACTTATTAATCAGCCAGTAAGTTACATTTCACATGTACATATGTCTACTATCACTAACATGATCTGATTACATTATCATGCACGAACTGAACAAAAGAACAGACATTTAATAACTAATGCCAGACATTCTAAAAATACATGGAGTGAATTGGGTATCTATCCACTCCATCTTTGCCATTGGGAATTGATTCATAAATTTCTATAATCCTGAAGAGTACAATAATAATGTTTATGTTATTAATTCATTAATGAAAACATGACAACTATTTCAAAGTTATGCCAGAAACGGAGGAAAATATGCACTTTGCTGCACTGGATCTGAGTATTGGATACCCAGAAGGAACAGAATTGTCCCTTCAGCTGCACAATTGCTGGGAAATTCGTCCTATGTCAGTAAACAAAGGTGGATAATGAAATCTCTAGATTTTTATTTAACAATCAATTTTTAATCTTGCGCACTTCACATCAGATCAAAGGTGATACACATATGCTGTCTTGTGTATGTGATTGATCTCTTTCTAATGATAGTAGTGTATTGATACAGTACCAGTGTTATTATCTGATGTAGGTATTGAGTTGTACAGTGGCTTTGAAGTGCAGAACACTACAGTACGTGGAAGTTGCTGTCTTTTTCTGGATTGTCGAGAAATTTACATACACACACACATACATACATACACACACTATACACACACATCACACACCCACACATGCATGCACACACACACATACACACACCATGCGCACGCACACATACACACACCATGCACAACACACACACACACACACACACACTAACTAGACATACGCACACACACATATAAGTTTTCAAACAATGCTTGAAACTGCCTGAATGTCTATTATTAGTCTTGCCAGCTATTACAGAAGACCGGGCTACTATTCATGTAGAAACTCGGGAGATGAGCAGAGCCAAAGCCAACTTACTAATCACCATAACAAACACTTCTTGAAAACAAATCATTTCACAAGTAACCAAAGCAGCCAAGAAAGAACAACCATCAACCATCAACCCTGACCGCTTGTTGTTTTTGTGTAGTTTAGTTTTGTTTTGTCTTGTTTTTAATCCCAAGTCTAGTAACAGTGTTTAGTTAGTTCCTAAATACTGTAGCTATAGCCATTCAATGTAGCTACAACTAACAGCTCATGTCTGGCCTACAGTTATCAGCAAAACAATTTTCTTGTCCCAACAATGTTAAAGTCCACAATGGCCAAACAGAATGAGTATCTATGCATTTAAACAAAAATATTTCTATTGTACAAGTGATATATGTTACACTTTTTATACACATAGTTAATGTATAACATGACTCTAGGAAACATCCAGTAGTAGTGGAGCACCTAGCAGGGAATAATTTAAATACACCTTTCTCTCACCACTCTGCACATGAGCGTAGCTGCTGTTGCGTGTAAGCACTAGCAATTCTCCCGGGTGTTTTGCTGGTTCTCCCGGGTGTTTTGCTGGTTTTCCGGCTCAAAGAAATTCAAAAGTTATCGTGCGTCATTACCACCTTGTGGTTGAAGAGAGACGTGATCTAAAGCTTGTTTACGGTTTAAAGTTTCGGCTGATTAAAGATGAGTCTCAGTCATCAAGAAAATTAGACACTACAGCTAATAGCAGAGTTGTAGATTTAGCTATCTTTTTGCCTGTATTGATGCTGCAAACTCTTAGTGGGCAGATCTTGTTGGTAACGGCCATTTTACCAGGTGATAAAATATGTGAGAGTTAGTAGATTGATTTAACTAATTATTTCCCAAATCTGAATTTAACCATTTCTCACATTTTAGCATATTAATGAGAAATATTCCAGGTTTATAATACCATATGCACAATATATGCTATTATTATAATTATTTCAGCCGAGAATGACTGAGTCATTAATATATCTAATAACAATCAAAAGGAAATGAAAATGGCCTAGTTACTACAGATATTATTTGGCTTATGTGCTACAATGACACTATTATTCAGAGACAAGGACTGATCGTGGCAACTGATCTCTCTCACAAGAAAGACACAAGGACTATCTGTGGGCATGGCAGTGAGTAAGTGTATGTGTATGGGGTTTTAATCTTTGAATAACTTCAAGCTTTGTTGATCCAACATGACCAGCGGCAAAATACACTACCACTACCACGATAGTTGATGAGACTGACCAGTGCTAACACACACACACACACACACACACACACACACAAATAGATAAAACTTGCTACCAATGATCAATTATAATTTTACTGTAGCCATGAGAGGTAATAATACAGACATCCATCCTCTTCACCACCATGTATTTACTATTATTATCACTGTCTTTGCTATTATTGTAGTAATCGTACTATAATTTTGCTATCGAATATAAAATGCCTGCAAGTGAATGGAACACACAAAACTAAATCTAATCTGGTCTCTTATTTCACTAGAAATTTACACACAAGTGCTGATCCAGCGTATTCCATTTCCTCCACAGAAATCTTCAAAGTATTAGCTATATCCTTTACCAGCATCTGCCCCACCCACTCTTGAATGCTGTACTAATCAATTGAATTCTTTAATTAATGTAATTACAATCCACTCTATTCGTGATAATGGATAATCTGGTATGGAAGTCTAGTTATTGAGGTAAGGTGGACCAAACACTATATTAGATGTATTGGAAAGGGGGGTTTATTCAAAAACTCTACTCTATAAAGCTACAATTATCAGTGACTATCCAAGAAATCCCACAGTGCTACTGTGTGCAATGATTAAGTATGGATTATTATCACCTTTCTCATTACTGAATAAGTGTTTATTACCACATGGTGCAATGGCAAACTCTTGACATAATGATATTCACGAGCCCTGAAGCTGACCCTAGACCAAATTGTCTCAGCCACTCATCATGAATATGGTTACAATTGGTTGCACTGTGATGCTGCACCAGCTTGACCCTACCTGCCTTTTTCAGACAGCAATAATGTAGACTTCCGGCTCACGTCTAGTTTGGCAAGCATTTGGCAGTGGGAGTGGCTTAGAACCACCCTACTTTGTCAAGTCCTGTCTTTGACAACGAAATAGCAAAGATTCTAGTTTGCACCAACACTAGCACCTTGCATGGGAAGCATTAGGGAGGGGATAAGTGTGGGAAATTTGAGTGTAGGATGATAAAAATTAAAAGAGTATGTTTGTGCGTGTGTATGTATATAAATTGAGTGCCAATTCGTCAAGCAAATAAGGATCGTTATAAATGCCTCCACATCACACAAAGTGGGAGGTCAGGGCTATGAATATCATTAATTCAAACCACATTAGGACCAAGTAACAGCCCTTAATACTATGAATACACACACATATACACTCAGTGTATTATCAATCCACAAAACAAGGCTAGTAACATAATATCATGTGCAAACACAATTACAGTTATAACAGTTACAGATTTAAATACCTTGGGTTCGTGGGATGTTCAGAATAATGAAGGTTTGTGGTCAGCAATTCTGTTTTCACGTGCTATTATTATATTTTGGTAGTTCTGTTAACTGAATTATTGTTTGAATAATTGAAGTTTAGGAACCAAAGTTCTATTGTAGTTCTGTTCATTATGACCTTCCAGGTTGCTATTCAATTCTTGTTTGTTTGTTTGTTTGTTGTTGTTCTTTTATTGTCACCATATGAGAGTTCTTTATGCTAAATTCAAATGCTTCATAATATCTGTGTATGATATACTCTTAACTAACATCCAAGTGTGTGTGTGTGTGTGCGTATGTGTGTGTGTGTGTGTGTGTGTAGAAATAGGGACTAAAAATTTAAAATAATATGGTGTACCTAAATTTTGGCCACGACTACCACTAAAGTAACACACATACAAACATAAACTAAACATTTATATTTTACTCAATACTCACCCACACACCCAGTGATAAGTTATCATCCATTAGAGCATGAGTAACTCAACACCTTAGCTCAACAACTTGGGGCAGATCTTTTCAAACATTCTACCAGCAACACCTGGGATATATTGTGGGCTCTCTAATGAAACCATAACACTAATAAGTATTTTGATCAGAATAGCAATGTAAAAATTCTTAGCATGAGTTTTACAAAACGAATAATTTCCATACAATTCTGGAACATCTATTATTATAACCTGACGTACAAACTCGATTTCATGCTAGCTTCTCACTTTTTATGTGCAAAATTAATCTTCTCAGTTGAGAGGTAGTCCTGCAGCAGTGGTGAATGATTGGAACACGTACCTAATAATGTGATTATATGCTCTGTTTAATAGTGCTCACCCAGTGTAGCTGGTTACCTTCCAAACATGTTTACAGTGGTGTAAGAAGTTGTTTCGATACGGGTGGGTTCCAAGGGCATGTGTTTTGTGGTTCCGCTGGTTTTTTTAAACAATTATGGGGGGGGGGGGGGGGGGGGGGGGGGCCAGAGCCCCTCCCACTTCATACACCATTGAATTACCAAGAACAATTAATAGTATAGCAAGATCCTGAAATTACAGGTCTAATTAATTTCAGTTCAGGAAAATCTTCCTTTTCAAATCTATACTTGCAAACCCACTAATAATGGCTCACTCGCCTTATGGGTCATATGGGTGTGGCAATATGGGACAAGGGTCTTGAATGGATCGGGAGTTAAACTCTGCCAATATTATGGAGTCATCATTCTTCAATGCACACCACATGCACCCGTGCTCAATCACTCTGGACATAGCCAGAAATTCATACTTGCATCATCATTGTATTGGCACTCCTGCCAAAACAGCTTATCAGCCTTTTCTTGGTACGGTTAAAGATGTACTTCATGTGGGACAAAACAAGTTGACTGACTTCACACAGGAAGTAACACTCAATACATAGACCATTCCAAGTGTTGTGTGAAGGTTCACATTCTTCCATAACTCAACAAGACAGCAGCAGGTGATTCAAAGAAGTGGTTTAAACCCCTCCTCATCATTAAGTTACTCCACCATGAAAACATTCAAAACAAGGTGACCTTGATCCAAACGTTATCGGGCATGCTCAAAACCATGAGCAGGTACCACACAACTCCAATATCCTGCTATAATCACAGGGTACATGTCGAGTAATCCCTTACCAAAGTTGCTCAACAGTCTGACTCCAGTGTGCAACAAAGAACTATATATGAGTTTCAATAAGCTAGGCTGATCATGCAACAAAAAAAAAGGGCTCAGGTAAACCCTTTACCATAAAGATAATGTCACAAAGTACACAATAGTTCATGAATGATCAACAATTATTTGAAAAAGCAATTGTCAGCTATACATCGAGTTGGGTGGATCATCTCCATCTCCATCTTTGTCAGTTCCTCCTCCGTTTCCAGACTCTGCTTGTGTAGAGTTAGGTGACTGTGTCTGGTCTTGCTGTTGGCCTCCTTCTGACTGTTGTTCTTGTTCTTGAGCTGAGGCCACTCCATCGAATACTTGTCTCTGGAAGGATTCCACCACTTCAGGGTTCTCCTGGCGCATCTGCCTGGCTGCATCTGCCACTCCTGACCTGCAGGACAACACACAGCGCCAGACGAGTGGCCGAGGGTGTGAACAAAAATAAAATATTGGGAGTGCTAAAATGAGGAAGGGGAAAGCGTCACTGAATTGTACATACATACGAATCACTACATGTTATGGAGAGTAATAATGTTATGTCTATACATTACACTCTCTCATACTCATTTGTTTATGGTGCATAAAACACCTCCAAGCGTTCCCACGTCTGTTTAATTAACAACGGTACAAATAAATATAGTATATCTAAAGTAATAAGTATACAATAAAAAATATGAAAATATATTAAACAAATAACAAATCAATTAATTAATTAATAACAATAAATTAATTAAATTAATTTTAAAAAAGCTCACATGACATCAGGTGTGACATCACTGGGAGAAGACGCATTCGTCATCAACTGGCTAGCCCTAACAAATATATAACAGATTACACACAGGCACAGAATAGCAGATATCGTTTAAATCTGTAACTACACTTTGATAAGGGGACAGTATTACCTAATCCATAGATAAAAATCATGGCACCAATGAGGTGATATGAAACTCCTGTAAGATGGTCGGACCATATGCAGTAAGGATCAGCAATGCACTTCTACAATGCTTTTCTCCTCAGCACATGTCTTACAGGTCATCAATAACTATTGTAGATTCTGCCTTGTATGTGAACATTTTGAACTTATCGCAGTGTTGAAAGTTTAATTACGACAAGACGTTTTGGCTTTGAGAAGCCGTCATCAGTTGTGAGATGGTACAATCGTGAAAACAGTACCATCTTACAACTGATGAAGGCTTCTCGAAGCCAAAACATCTTTTTATAATTAAACGTCATCAATACTACAATAAGTTCAAATAAATGGATTATTATGTTCATTTACAAGTGTTAACGTAGTAGCTAAAACGAATTCGTAGAGTATTACAGATTCTGCCTTTCTTTTTTCATGTAGCAATTCCCATCAGTTAGCAAGTATAGTTACTGAACAACAACAACAAAGTCTTAGTTTGATCAGCCAATGAGTATTCAATTAAAACATACTACACGTTTCTACTAGCGTTGGATTAAGTTTAAGTGTTAAACATATTATTGGCTGTTCAAACTGAGGGGGAAAAAAAGAAGCTATTATTGTAATTAATGAGTAAAACAACAAAGTTGCTGCTAATTTTTTTCATATTATTAACAAGTCTGAAAATATATTTCTTCTGATAATGCTTGCTAGCCCTCTGGACCACACCCCTCAATGAACTGCACAATTCAGATAGTCTGGACAGAACAATGGACAATGCACACAGAGTACAGCAATGGCTGAAGAAGACTAAGTTACGATGTCAACACCTAGTGACTGTCTGTCTTACAGTGAAGCTATGTTTAAAATTTCTACATTTTTCACTTCTAAAGTCTTCCAAAATACAATATTAGTACATAGTCATTTTGTGTTGTTTTCCCCACACAGTATGTAGCCACACCCACACAGTATTTGACCACACCCACACAATATGTAGCCACACCCACACAGTATTTTCCCACACCCACATAGTGTGTAGTCACACCCACACATTATTTGCCCACACCCACACCGTATATAGACACACCCACATACGACTCACATGTTTTGGAAGGCGGGTGTCTGCATCAGGTTTGAAGCCATACTCATGAATCCCGGGTTCTGGAACAGACTTCCGAGACCTGCACCAAGGAAACCTAAAGGGAACAAAATTAACAACAACAACAACAATAATAATAACAACAACAACAACAACAAAATATAATAATAATAGCAAATTTTTCTCGTTCTAACAGCCAATACGTTAATTTAAATTTAACCCGACATTCCATTATTATTATTATTTCAGCTGAGAATTACTGAATCAAATTTGTAGTAGT
>WLWD01005266.1_pt1 | contig 13714 bp, 20 predicted proteins | sample 6712731 | NCBI WGS metagenome assembly WLWD01 (sample SAMN12718690, study PRJNA576275) | sponge metagenome | isolation source: marine sponge | host: Mycale hentscheli | place: New Zealand: South Island, Marlborough, Capsize Point | collected 2014-11-01
GACCATGTAATTAGCATATTTTAGAGTCGAACGTGTCCAGTGTACTAAAATGAAATGAGAGAAACTGCCAGGGACCATTTAATTAGCATATTTTAGAGTCGGACGTGTCCAGTGGACTAAAATGTAACAAGAGAAACTGCCAGGGACCATGTAATTAGCATATTTTAGAGTCGGACGTGTCCAGCGGACTAAAATGAAATGAGAGAAACTGTCGCGGACTATGTAATTAGCATATTTTAGAGTCGGACGTGTCCAGTGGACTCAAATGAAACGAGAGAAACTGCCGGGGACCATGTAAGTAGCATATTTTAGAGTCGAACGTGTCCAGTGGACTAAAATGAAACGAGAGAAATTGCCAGGGACCATGTAATTAGCATATTTCATGGTCGAACGTTTCCAGTGGACTAAAATGAAATGACAAAAACTGTCGGGGACAATGTAATGAGCATATTTTAGAGTCGGACGTGTCCAGTGGACTAAAATGAAATGAGAAAAACTGTCGGGGACCATGTAATTTGCTTATTTTAGAGTCGAACGTGTCCATTGAACTATAATGAAACGAGAGAAACTACCGGGGACCATGTAATTAGCATATTTTAGAGTCGGACGTGTCCAGTGGAATAAAATGAAACAAGAGAAACTGCCGTGGACCATGTAATTGCATAATTTTGAGTCGGACGTGTACAGTGGACTAAAATGAACCGAGAGAAACTACTGGGCACCATGTAATTAGCATATTTTAGAGTCTGACGTGTGAATGAAATGAGAGAAACTGCCAGGGACCATGTAATTAGCATATTTTTGTATCGGACGTGTCCAGTGGACTAAAATGAAACGAGAGAAACTGCCAGGGACCATATAATTAGGATATTATAGAATCGGACGTGTCCAGTGGACTAAAATGAAACGAGAGAAACTGCCAGGGACCATGTAATTAGCATATTTTAGAGTCAAACGTGTCCAGTGGACTTAAATGAAACGAGAGAAACTGCCAGGGACCATGTAATTAGCATATTTTAGTGTCAAACGTGTCCAGTGGACTTAAATGAAACGAGAGAAACTGCCAGGGACCATGTAATTAGCATATTTTAGAGTCAAACGTGTCCAGTGGACTTAAATGAACCGAGAGAAACTACTGGGCACCATGTAATTAGCATATTTTAGAGTCTGACGTGTGAATGAAATGAGAGAAACTTCCGGGGACCATGTAATTAGCATATTTTTGTATCGGACGTGTCCAGTGGACTAAAATGAAACGAGAGAAACTACCGGGGACAATGTAATTAGCATATTTTAAAGTCGGACGTGTCCAGTGGACTCAAATGAAACGAGAGAAACTGACGGGGACCATGTATTTAGCATATTTCATAGTCGAACGTTTCCAGTGGACTTAAATGAAATCAGAAAAACTACAGGGGACCATGTAATTAGCATATTTTAGAGTCGGACGTGTCCAGCGGACTAAAATGTAATGAGAGAAACTGCCAGGGACAATGTAATTAGCATATTTTAGAGTCGGACGTGTCGAGTGGACTAAAATGAAACGAGAGAAACTGCCAGGGACCATGTAATTAGCATATTTTAGAGTCGGACGTGTCCAGTGGACTACAATGAAACGAGAGAAACTGCCGGGGACCATGTTATTAGCATATTTTAAAGTTGGACGTGTCCAGTGGACTATAATGAAATGAGAGAAACTGGCAGGGACCATGTAATTAGCATATTTCATAGTCGGATGTGTCCAGTGAAATAAAATGAAATGAGAGAAACTGCCAGGGACCATATAATTAGGATATTTTAGAATCGGACGTGTCCAGTGGACTAAAATGAAATGAGAGAAACTGCCAGGGACCATGTAATTAGCATATTTTTGTATCGGACATGTCCAGTGGACTAAAATGAAACAAGAGAAACTGCCAGGGACCATATAATTAGGATATTTTAGAATCGGACGTGTCCAGTGGACTAAAATGAAATGAGAGAAACTGCCAGGGACCATGTAATTAGCATATTTCATAGTCTAACGTTTCCAGTGGACTAAAATGAAATCAGAAAAACTACAGGGGACCATGTAATTAGCATATTTTAGAGTCGGACGTGTCCAGTGGACTAAAATGAAACGAGAGAAACTGCTGGGGACCGTGTAATTAGCATATTTTAGAGTTGGACATTTCCAGTTAATTAAAATGAAACGAGAGAAACTGCCGGGTACCATGTTATTAGCATATTGAAGAATCGGACGTGTCCAGTGGACTAAAATATAACGAGAGAATCTGCCGGTGACCATGTTATTAGCATATTGAAGAATCGGACGTGTCCACTGGACTAAAATGAAACAAGAGAAACTACCGGGGACCATGTAATTAGCATATTTCATGGTCAAACGTTTCTAGTGAACTAAAATGAAATGAGAGAAACTGGCGGGGACCATGTAATTAGCATAATTTAGAGTCGGATGTGTCCAGTGGACTAAAATGAAACGAGAGAAACTGCCAGGGACCATATAATTAGCATATTTTAGAGTCGGACGTGTCCAGTGGACAAAAATGAAAGGAGAGAAACTGCCGTGGACCATGTAATTAGCATATTGAAGAATCGGACGTGTCCAGTGGACTAAAATGAAACGAGAGAAACTGCCGGTGACCATGTTATTAGCATATTGAAGAATCAAACGTGTCCAGTGGACTAAAATGAAACGAGAGAAACTGCCGGGGACCATGTAATTAGCATATTTCATGGTCAAACGTTTCCAGTGGACTAAAATGAAACGAGAGAAACTGCCGGGCACCATGTAATTAGCATATTATAAAGTCGGACGTTTCTAGTGGACTAAAATGAAATGAGAGAAACTGCCGGGGACCATGTAATTATCATATTTTAGAGTCGGACGTGTCCAGTGGACTAAAATGAAACGAGAAAACTGCCGGGGACCATGTAATTAGCATATTTTAGAGTCGGACGTGTCCAATGGACTAAAATGAAACGAGAAAACTGCCGGGGACCATGTAATTAGCATATTTTAGAGTCGGACGTGTCCAATGGACTAAAATGAAACGAGAGAAACTGCCGGGGACCATGTAATTAGCATATTTTACAGTCGGACGTGTCCAGTGGACTAAAATGAAACGAGAGAAACTGCCGGGGACCATGTAATTAGCATATTTTAGAGTCGGATGTGTCCAATGGACTAAAATGAAACGAGGGAAACTGCCAGGGACCATGTAATTAGCATATTTTAGAGTCGGATGTGCCCAATGGACTAAAATGAAACGAGAGAAACTGCCGGGAACCATGTAATTAGCATATTGCAGAATCAGACGTGTCCAGTGGACTAAAATCAAACGAGAGAAACTACCGGGGACCATGTTAGTAGCATATTGAAGAATCGTACGTGTTCAGTGGACTAAAATGAAACGAGAGAAACGGCCGGGGACCATGTAATTAGCATATTTTAGAGTCGGACGTGTCCAGTGGACAAAAATGAAACGAGAGAAACTGCCGGGGACCATGTTATTAGCATAATGCTGAATCGGACGTGTCCAGTGGACTAAAATGAAGCGAGAGAAACTGCCAGGGACAAAGTAATTAACATATTTTAGAATCGGTCGTGTCCAGTGGACTAAAATGAAACAAGACAAACTTCCGTGGACCATGTAATTAGCATATTTTAGAGTCAGACGCGTCCACTGGACTTAGATGAAACGAGAGAAAAAGCCGGGGACTATGTAATTAGCATATTTCATGGTCGAACGTGGCCAGTGGACATAAATGAAATGAGAGAAACTGTCGGGGACTATGTAATTAGCATATTTTAGAGTCGGACGTGTCCATGGACTAAAATGAAACGAGAGAAACTGCCGGGGTTCATGTCATTAGCACATTTGAGAGTCGGACGTGTCCAATGGAGCAAAATAAAACGAGAGAAACTGCCGGGGACCATGTAATTAGCATATTTCATAGTCGGATGTGTCCATTGGACTAAAATCAAACGAGAAAAACTACCGGGGACTATGTAATTAGCATATTTTAGAGTCGGACATGTCCAGTGAACTAAAATGAAACGAGAGAAACGGCCGGAAACCATGTTAATAGCATATTTTAGAGTCGGACATGTCCAGTGAACTAAAATGAAACGAGAGAAACTGCCGGGGATCATGTAATAAGCATATTGCAGAATCGGACGTGTCCAGTGGACTAAAATGAAACGAGAGAAACTGCCGGGGTTCATGTAATTATGACATTTGAGAGTCGGACGTGTCCAATGGAGCAAAATAAAACGAGAGAAACTGCCGTGGACCATGTAATTAGCATATTTCTTAGTCGGATGTGTTCATTGGACTAAAATGAAACGAGAGAAACTGCCCGGGACCATGTAATTAGCTTATAATAGAGTCGGACGTGTCCAGTGAACTAAAATGAAACGAGAGAAACTGCCGGGGATCATGTAATAAGCATATTGCAGAATCGGACGTGTCCAGTGGACTAAAATGAAACGAGAGAAACTGCCGGGGTTCATGTAATTATGACATTTGAAAGTCGCACGTGTCCAATGGAGCAAAATAAAACGAGAGAAACTGCCGGGGACCATGTAATTAGCATATTTCTTAGTCGGATGGGTCCAGTGGTCTAAAATAAAACCAGAGAAACGGCCGGGGACCATGTAATTAGCATAGTTTAGAGTCAGTCATGTCCGGTGGACTAAAATGAAACGAGAGAAACTGCCGAGGGACCATGTAATTAGCATAGTTTAGAGTCAGACTTTTCCGGTGGACTAAAATGAAACGAGAAAAACTGCCGGGGACCATATAATTAGCATATTTTATAGTCGGACGTGTCCATTGGACTAAAATCAAACGAGAGAAACTACCGGGGACTATGTAATTAGCATATTCCATGGTTGAACGTATCCAGTGGACAAAAATGAAATAAGAGAAACTGTCGGGGACCAAGTAATTAGCATGTTTTAGAGTCGGGCATGTCCACTAAACTAAAATGAAACGAGAGAAACTGCCGGGGACCATGTAATTAGCATATTTTAGAGTCGAACATGTCTAATTAACTAAAATGAAACGAGAGAAACTGCCGGGGACCATGTAATTCGCATATCTCAGAGTCGAACATGTCTAATTAACTAAAATGAAACGAGAGAAACTGCCGGGGACCATGTAATTCGCATATGTCATGGTCGAACGTGTCCAGTGGACATAAATGAAATGAAAGAAACTGCTGGGGACTATGTAATTAGCATATTGTAGAGTCGGACGTGTCCACAGGACTAAAATGAAACGAAAGAAACTGCCGGGGACCATGTAATTAGCATATTGCAGAATCAGACGTGTCCAGTGGACTAAAATCAAACGAGAGAAACTACCGGGGACCATGTTAGTAGCATATTGAAGAATCGGACGTGTTCAGTGGACTAAAATGAAACGAGAGAAACGGCCGGGGACCATGTAATTAGCATATTTTAGAGTCGGACGTGTCCAGTGGAATATTATGAAACAAGAGAAACGGCCGGGGACCATGTAATTAGCATATTTTAGAGTCCGACGTGTCCAGTGGACTAAAATGAAACGACAAAAACTGCAAGAAACGATGTAATTAGCATATTTTAGAGTCGGATGTGTCCAGTGGACTAAAATGAAACGAGAGAAACTGCCAGCAACCTTGTAATAAGCACATTTTAGAGTCGGACGTGTCCAGTGGACTAAAATGAAATGAGCGAAACTGCCGGGGACCATGTAATTAGCTTATTATAGAGTCGGACGTGTCCAGTGGACTAAAATGAAACGAGAGAAACTGCCGGGGACCATGTAATTAGCTTATTATAGAGTCGGACGTGTCCAGTGGACTAAAATGAAACAAGAGAAACTGCTAGGGACCATGTAATTAGCATATTTTAGAGTCGGATGTGTCCACTAGACTAAAATGAAACGAGAACTGCCGGGGACCATGTTACTAGCATATTGCAGAATCGGACGTGTCCAGTGGACTAAAATAAACCGAGAGAAACCACTGGGCACCATGTTATTAGCATATTTTAGAGTCGGACGTGTCCAGTGGACTAAAATGAAACGAGAGAAACTGCCAGGGACCATGTAATTAGCATATTTTAGAGTCTGACGTGTCCAGTGGACTAATATGAAACGATAGAAATTGTTGTGGACCAGGTAACTAGCATATTCTAGAGTCGGACGTGTCCAGTGGACTAAAATGAAACGAGAAAAACTGCCAGGGACGATGTAATTAGCATATTTTAGAGTCGGATGTGTCGAGTGGACTAAAATGAAACGAGAGAAACCGCCGGGGACCTTGTAATTTGCACATTTTAGAGTCGGACGTGTCCAGTGGACTAAAATGAAACGAGATAAACTGCTAGGTACCATGTAATTAGCATATTTCATAGTCGAACGTTTCCAGTGGACTAAAATGAAATCAGAAAAACTGCCGGGTGATCATGTAATTAGCATATTATAAAGTCGGACGTGTCCAGTGGACTAAAATGAAACGCGAGAAACTGCCGGGGACCATGTAATTAGCATATTTCATTGTCGAACGTTTCCAGTGGACTAAAATGAAATGAGAAAAACTGTCGGGGACCATGTAATTAGCATGTTTTAGAGTCGGACGTGTCCAGTGGACTCAAATGAAACGAGAGAAACTGCCGGGGACCATGTAATTAGCATATTTCATAGTCGAACGTTTCCAGTGGACTAAAATGAAATCAGAAAAACTACATGGGACCATGTAATTAGCATATTTTAGAGTCGGACGTGTCCAGTGAACTAAAATGAAACGAAAGAAACTGCCGGGGACCATGTAATTAGCATATTTTAGAGTCGGACGTGTCCAGTAAAATAAAATGAAACAAGAGAAACTGCCAGGGACCGTGTAATTAGCATATTTAAGAGTCGGACGTGTACAGTAGACTAAAATGAAACAAGAGAAACTGCCAGGTACCATGTAATTAGCATATTTAAGAGTCGGATGTGTCCAGCGGACTAAAATGAAATGAGAGAAACTGCCGGGGACCATGTAATTAGCATATTTTAGAGTCGAACGTGTCCAGTGGACTAAAATGTAACAAGAGAAACTGCCAGGGACCATGTAATTAGCATATTTTAGAGTCGGACGTGTCCAGCGGACTAAAATGAAATGAGAGAAACTGTCGGGGGCCATGTAATTAGCATATTTTAGAGTCGGACGTGTCCAGTGGACTCAAATGAAACGAGAGAAACTGCCGGGGACCATGTAATTAGCATATTTTAGAGTCGAACGTGTCCAGTGGACTAAAATGAAACGAGAGAAATTGCCAGGGACCATGTAATAAGCATATTTTAGAGTCGGACGTGTCCAGTGGATTAAATAGTAACAAGAGAAACTGTCAGGGACCATGTAATTAGCATATTTCATGGTCGAACGTTTCCAGTGGACTAAAATGAAATGACAAAAACTGTCGGGGACAATGTAATGAGCATATTTTAGAGTCGGACGTGTCCAGTGGACTAAAATGAAATGAGAAAAACTGTCGGGGACAATGTAATGAGCATATTTTAGAATCTGACGTGTCCAGTGGACTAAAATGAAACGAGAGAAACTGCCGGAGACCATGTAATTAGCATATTTTAGAGTCGGACGTGTCCAATGAACTAAAATGAAATGAGAGAAACTGCCAGCGACCATGTAATTAGCATATTTCATAGTCGGATGTGTCCAGTGGACTAAAATGAAACGAGAGAAACTACCGGGGACAATGTAATTAGCATATTTTAAAGTCGGACGTGTCCAGTGGAATCAAATGAAATGAGAGAAACTGCCGTGGACCATGTAATTAGCATATTTTAGAGTCGGACGTGTCCAGCGGACTAAAATGAAATGAGAGAAACTGCCGTGGACCATGTAATTAGCATATTTTAGAGTCGAACGTGTCCAGTGGACTAAAATGAAAGGAGAGAAACTGCCAGGGACTATGTAATTAGCATATTTCATAGTCTGATGTGTTCAGTGGACTAAAATGAAACGAGAGAAACTACCAGGGACCATGTAATTAGCATATTATAGAGTTGGACGTGTCCAGTGGACTAAAATGAAACGAGAGAAACTGCCAGGGACCATGTAATTAGCATATTTTAGAGTCGGACGTGTCCAGTGGACTAAAATGAAATGAGAGAAAATGCCAGGGACCATGTAATTAGCATATTTCATAGTCGGACGTGTCCAGTGGACAAAAATGAAACAAGAGAAACTCGTGGGGACCAAGTTATTAGCATATTTTAAAGTCGGACATGTCCAGTGGACTAAAATGAAACGAGAGAATCTGCCGGGGACCATGTAATTAGCATATTTCATGGTCGAACGTTTCCAGTGGACTAAAATGAAATCAGAAAAACTGTCGGGGACCATGTAATTAGAATATTTTAGAGTCGGACGTGTCCAGTGGAATAAAATGAAACAAGAGAAACTGCCGTGGACCATGTAATTGCATAATTTTGAGTCGGACGTGTACAGTAGAATAAAATGAAACGAGAGAAACTGCCAGGGACCATGTAATTAGCATATTTTAGAGTCGGACGTGTCCAGCAAACTAAAATGAAATGAGAGAAACTGCCAGGGACCATGTAATTAGCATATTTTAGAGTCGGACGTGTCCAGTGGACTAAAATGAAATAAGAGAAACTGCCAGGGACCATGTAATTAGCATATTATAGAGTCAGACGTGTCCAGTGGACTAAAATGAAACGAGAGAAACTGCCGGGGACCATGTGATTAGCATATTTTAGAGTCGGACGTGTCCACTAGACTAAAATGAAACGAGAACTGCCGGGGAACATGTTATTAGCATATTTTAAAGTCGAACGTGTCCAGTGGACTAAAATGAAAAGAGAGAAACTACAGGGGACAATGTAATTAGCATATTTTAAAGTCGGATATGTCCAGTGGACTCAAATGAAACGAAAGAAACTGCCGGGGACCATGTAATTAGCATATTTCATAGTTGAACATTTCCAGTGGACTAAAATGAAATCAGAAAAACAGTCGGGGACCATGTAATTAGCATATTATAAAGTTGGACGTGTCCAGTGGACTCAACTGAAACGCGAGAAACTGCCGGGGACCATGTAATTAGCATATTTCATAGTCGAACGTTTCCAGTGGACTAAAATGAAATGAGAAAAACTGTCGGGGACCATGTAATTAGCATGTTTTAGAGTCGGACGTGTCCAGTGGACTCAAATGAAACGAGAGAAACTGCCGGGGACCATGTAATTAGCATATTTCATAGTCGAACGTTTCCAGTGGACTAAAATGAAATCAGAAAAACTACATGGGACCATGTAATTAGCATATTTTAGAGTCGGACGTGTCCAGTGAACTAAAATGAAACGAAAGAAACTGCCGGGGACCATGTAATTAGCATATTTTAGAGTCGGACGTGTCCAGTAAAATAAAATGAAACAAGAGAAACTGCCAGGGACCGTGTAATTAGCATATTTAAGAGTCGGACGTGTACAGTAGACTAAAATGAAACAAGAGAAACTGCCAGGTACCATGTAATTAGCATATTTAAGAGTCGGATGTGTCCAGCGGACTAAAATGAAATGAGAGAAACTGCCGGGGACCATGTAATTAGCATATTTTAGAGTCGAACGTGTCCAGTGGACTAAAATGTAACAAGAGAAACTGCCAGGGACCATGTAATTAGCATATTTTAGAGTCGGACGTGTCCAGCGGACTAAAATGAAATGAGAGAAACTGTCGGGGGCCATGTAATTAGCATATTTTAGAGTCGGACGTGTCCAGTGGACTAAAATGAAACGAGAGAAACTGCCGGGGACCATGTAATTAGCATATTTTAGAGTCGGACGTGTCCAGTGGACTAAAATGAAATGAGAAAAACTGCCAGCAACCATGTAATTAGCATATTTCATAGTCGGATGTGTCCCGTGACTAAAATGAAACGAGAGAAACTGCCTAGAACCATGAATTAGCCTATTTTAGAGTCGGACGTGTCCAATGAACTAAAATGAAATGAGAGAACCTGCCAGCGACCATGTATTAGCATATTTTCATAGTCGGATGTGGTCCATTGAACTAAAATTAAACGAGAGAAACTACCGGGGACATGTAATTAGCAGATTTTAAATGGCTGACGGGTCCGTGAATCATCAATGAAATAGATAACACTTGGCCGTGTGACATGTAGCTTAGCAGTATGTTAGATAGAGCGACAAGTGTCCATCGGACTAAAATAAACGAGAGAACTGCCAGCAAACCTTGGCATAAATCACATTTTAAGATCCGGACGTGTCCATGGACTAAAATGAAAGAGAGAACTGCCAGCAAACCTTGTAATAAAGCATATTTTAGAGTCGGATGTGTCCAGTGGACTAAAATGAAATGACGAAACTGCCGGGGACCATGTAATTAGCTTTTATAGAGCTGAAACGTTGTCCAGTTGACTAAATGAAACGAGAGCAAACTACTGCCGGGTGGAAAACCATGTAATTAGCTATTATACCACAGTCGGACGTGTCCAGTGGACTAAAATGAAACAAGAGAAACTGCTAGGGACCATGTAATTGGCATATTTTAGAGTCGGATGTGTCCACTAGACTAAAATGAAACGAGAACTGCCGGGGACCATGTTACTAGCATGTTGCAGAATCGGACGTGTCCAGTGGACTAAAATAAACCGAGAGAAACTACTGGGCACCATGTTATTAGCATATTTTAGAGTCGGACGTGTCCAGTGGACTAAAATGAAACGAGAGAAACTGCCAGGGACCAGGTAATTAGCATATTTTAGAGTCTGACGTGTCCAGTGGACTAAAATGAAATGAGAGAAAATGCCAGGGACCATGTAATTAGCATATTTCATAGTCAGACGTGTCCAGTGGACTAAAATGAAAAGAGAGAAACTACAGGGGACAATGTAATTAGCATATTTTAAAGTCGGACATGTCCAGTGGACTCAAATGAAACGAAAGAAACTGCCGGGGACCATGTAATTAGCATATATCATAGTTGAACGTTTCCAGTGGACTAAAATGAAATCAGAAAAACTGTCGGGGACCATGTAATTAGCATATTATAAAGTTGGACGTGTCCAGTGGACTCAACTGAAACGCGAGAAACTGCCGGGGACCATGTAATTAGCATATTTCATAGTCGAACGTTTCCAGTGGACTAAAATGAAATGAGAAAAACTGTCGGGGACCATGTAATTAGCATGTTTTAGAGTCGGACGTGTCCAGTGGACTCAAATGAAACGAGAGAAACTGCCGGGGACCATGTAATTAGCATATTTCATAGTCGAACGTTTCCAGTGGACTAAAATGAAATCAGAAAAACTACATGGGACCATGTAATTAGCATATTTTAGAGTCGGACGTGTCCAGTGAACTAAAATGAAACGAAAGAAACTGCCGGGGACCATGTAATTAGCATATTTTAGAGTCGGACGTGTCCAGTAAAATAAAATGAAACAAGAGAAACTGCCAGGGACCGTGTAATTAGCATATTTAAGAGTCGGACGTGTACAGTAGACTAAAATGAAACAAGAGAAACTGCCAGGTACCATGTAATTAGCATATTTAAGAGTCGGATGTGTCCAGCGGACTAAAATGAAATGAGAGAAACTGCCGGGGACCATGTAATTAGCATATTTTAGAGTCGAACGTGTCCAGTGGACTAAAATGTAACAAGAGAAACTGCCAGGGACCATGTAATTAGCATATTTTAGAGTCGGACGTGTCCAGCGGACTAAAATGAAATGAGAGAAACTGTCGGGGGCCATGTAATTAGCATATTTTAGAGTCGGACGTGTCCAGTGGACTCAAATGAAACGAGAGAAACTGCCGGGGACCATGTAATTAGCATATTTTAGAGTCGGACGTGTCCAGTGGACTAAAATGAAATGAGAAAAACTGCCAGCAACCATGTAATTAGCATATTTCATAGTCGGATGTGTCCAGTGGACTAAAATGAAACGAGAGAAACTGCCGGAGACCATGTAATTAGCATATTTTAGAGTCGGACGTGTCCAATGAACTAAAATGAAATGAGAGAAACTGCCAGCGACCATGTAATTAGCATATTTCATAGTCGGATGTGTCCAGTGGACTAAAATGAAACGAGAGAAACTACCGGGGACAATGTAATTAGCATATTTTAAAGTCGGACGTGTCCAGTGGAATCAAATGAAATGAGAGAAACTGCCGTGGACCATGTAATTAGCATATTTTAGAGTCGGACGTGTCCAGCGGACTAAAATGAAACGAGAGAAACTGCCAGCAACCTTGTAATAATCACATTTTAGAGTCGGACGTGTCCAGTGGACTAAAATGAAACGAGAGAAACTGCCAGCAACCTTGTAATAAGCATATTTTAGAGTCGGATGTGTCCAGTGGACTAAAATGAAATGAGCGAAACTGCCGGGGACCATGTAATTAGCTTATTATAGAGTCGGACGTGTCCAGTGGACTAAAATGAAACGAGAGAAACTGCCGGGGACCATGTAATTAGCTTATTATAGAGTCGGACGTGTCCAGTGGACTAAAATGAAACAAGAGAAACTGCTAGGGACCATGTAATTGGCATATTTTAGAGTCGGATGTGTCCACTAGACTAAAATGAAACGAGAACTGCCGGGGACCATGTTACTAGCATGTTGCAGAATCGGACGTGTCCAGTGGACTAAAATAAACCGAGAGAAACTACTGGGCACCATGTTATTAGCATATTTTAGAGTCGGACGTGTCCAGTGGACTAAAATGAAACGAGAGAAACTGCCAGGGACCAGGTAATTAGCATATTTTAGAGTCTGACGTGTCCAGTGGACTAAAATGAAACGATAGAAATTGTTGTGGACCAGGTAACTAGCATATTCTAGAGTCGGACGTGTCCAGTGGACTAAAATGAAACGAGAAAAACTGCCAGGGACGATGTAATTAGCATATTTTAGAGTCGGATGTGTCGAGTGGACTAAAATGAAACGAGAGAAACTGCCGGGGACCTTGTAATTTGCACATTTTAGAGTCGGACGTGTCCAGTGGACTAAAATGAAACGAGATAAACTGCCGGGGACCATGTGATTAGCATATTTTAGAGTCGGACGTTTCCAGTGGACTAAAATGAAATCAGAAAAACTGCCGGGGATCATGTAATTAGCATATTATAAAGTCGGACGTGTCCAGTGGACTAAAATGAAACGAGAGGAACTGCCGTGGACCATGTAATTAGCATATTTTAGAGTCGGACGTGTCCAGTGGAATAAAATGAAACAAGAGAAACTGCCAGGGACTATGTAATTAGCATATTTAAGAGTCGGACGTGTTCAGCGGACTAAAATGAAACGAGAGAAACTGCCAGGGACCATGTACTTAGCATATATTAGAGTCGGACGTGTCCAGTGGACTAAAATGAAACGAGAGAAACTGCCAGGGACCATGTAATTTGCATATTTAAGAGACGGACGTGTCCAGCGGACTAAAATGAAAGGAGAGAAACTGCCAGGGACAATGTAATTAGCATATTTTAGAGGCAGACGTCTCCAGTGGACTAAAATGAAACGAGAGAAACTGCCAGAGACCATGTAATTAGCATATTTTAGAGTCGAACGTGTCCAGTGGACTAAAATGAAAGGAGAGAAACTGCCAGGGACTATGTAATTAGCATATTTCATAGTCTGATGTGTTCAGTGGACTAAAATGAA
>WLWD01001262.1_pt1 | contig 13713 bp, 8 predicted proteins | sample 6712731 | NCBI WGS metagenome assembly WLWD01 (sample SAMN12718690, study PRJNA576275) | sponge metagenome | isolation source: marine sponge | host: Mycale hentscheli | place: New Zealand: South Island, Marlborough, Capsize Point | collected 2014-11-01
AAATAGTCAATTCATTAAGTCCAAGGGAAAATTTACGTACAAATCCAAATCAAAACCATATCGAAATTGACACTGCCCAGGACTTTAAAAATGAAGGTGGATTCTCATTTGCCATTGGCATGTGCAATGGCAATGGCGAATGCCGTAAAACGAATAAAGGCGTCATGTGTCCGTCATTTCAGATAACAGGAGATGAACGGGATACAACCCGCGCCCGGGCGCAGAGCTTGATGGCAGTTGTTAACGGAATGCTTCCTGAAGATGAATTTACCGGGCAGAGTGTGTATGATATTCTGGACCTGTGCTTACAATGCAAGGGCTGTAAAAAAGAGTGTCCATCACAGATCGATATGGCAAAAATGAAGTCCGAATTTCTGCACCATTATTATAAAAAGCATCGACGTCCCCTACGCGACAAAATTTTTGGAAATATTGATCGTATCAGTTTGTTTTCAGCGAAATATTCTAAGTTATCCAACTGGATGCTAAATTCGAAATTAAATAAATATGCAACGGTGTTGGTTATTCCTGAAAAACATGGCTCATAATGGGGCCTTGAAGATGTTTATTTCATGCACTGAGAGCTCTCATCAAATCGCCCGTACTCCCGTACGACAGACACCTCCTGTTTAATGTAAAATGCCACTGCTATGCCCGTATGGCCATATTGCAAGAGTCTTTCACGGCAATTCTATTGAAATATAATCTGCTTATTATTAGTATGTTATGGCTTTAAATTGAAGTATTATGTGCTGCCTTTGCAATAAGGTGTTTCATTAATAACAACAAATTTAAAGGAGGAAAAATAATGAATAGTAAAACACAAGCAACTACTGTCGAGAATGAATTCTACAGCCCGATGCTGCGAGCACTGGTAAAGGCCGAGGCAAAGAGGGATTGCCCCGAATTCTCCGACGAGCATTTTTTGAAGGCAGGGGTTGGGCGGTGCCTGAACGATGTACGCAGCGGACGAGACTGGATTCAAAAAGCAATGACGATTTTGAAGCTGGCGATCACCGTTAGCCGGTTCTTTATCAGCTTGAAAAGCCAGAGGCGGCTACGACTTACCCAAAACATTGCCTGTGCAGTTCGAGCAGAAGCCGATGAGATCGCCACGGCAAAAGACGATCCCTTTGCAGAGCATGCCGAACTTGATGGAGTCGCGATCTACGCCGCAGACGGTCATTGCCATGGAAGCTCAGCTCATGACCAGCTAATTGATCAGAAGCGTTACCCCGTCGGACATTTTTTTGCCATGAATCTTCGGACTCAAACGATGATTCATTTGGATGTAGCTCGTCCGAAGGGGGAAAAAAGAGCTGATATAACCGCGTGGGAAAACGCTTGGAGGCAAATGGCCGCGTATGAAGAACCGACAGGGCCGGAAGGTTAATATAGGCCTAGGATCCGGAGATCTTACGACTTCGCAAGTGGAATAACTGGAAGCAGTCGAAGGGGATTTACATCATCACTCGGATGAAGGAGAATACCAATTTACTAATCTGTGACGACCGTGAGTTTGACCGGGAGGATCCCCGCAATGCAGGCATAATCTCGGACCGGACGGGAGTAACAAATAGCGGTCGCAGGTTGCGTAAAATTGTTTACATTGAACCGGAAACGGGAAAGAGATTTGTCTTCCTGACAAACGAAATGACATTGCCGCCGGGGTTGATCACTTTCATATACAAGAAGAGATGGGACATTGAAAAAGCGTTCGACCAATTCAAAAATAAACTGATGGAAAACAGGGCTTGGGCAAAATCATTGAACGCTAAATGTGTCCAGGCGCAGTTCATGGTTCTGGCGCACAACCTCACCTTAAGCCTGGAACGTAAACTTGAATCCGAAGAAGGCATATCCGATACCAAGATTGAAAAGAAGAGAACCCTGAGAATTCAAAAGGATCTGGCAAAGATCAAGGAGGCCGGAAGAAAAGAAAACCCGCTTGTTACACGACCCTATAAAGCCGTTCAGAGGTCGTTTCAGTTTATCCGATGGCTCAGGGACTCTTTGCTTGTCAAGACTCCCTGGAGGCAGGCGGTAGAGGCTCTGAGGCCCCTTATGACCGCATATTTGTCATGAAAAAACAAACACCGTTGTAAATATGCTCTAAAATCAATCGGCATTCATCCGTCTCGATTGATGCCTGAGTTTAGTCATCAAACATTCTCAAAATGGCATCGTTTAAATCATAAGTTTGGTCATCATGGCAGCACCGATTCCGTGGTTTTGTTTATTGATACCTTTACTGAATATAATCACCCTGAAATTGGTATTGCTGCCTACAATGTTCTCAGTCGATTAGGTAAAAATGTCATTGTGCCGGATATCCGATGTTGTGGGCGACCGCTAATATCCAAAGGATTTCTTGATGAAGCAAAACTAAAAGCATATCGACTCTATTCCAGCCTGGCAAATTATGTGGAACAAGGCTACGACATTGTTGGTCTTGAACCCAGCGGTCTGTTTACGTTGAAAGATGACTACCCAAATTTGTTAAATATCAGTAGAGATAAAGTGAACAAATTCATCGCTGCGTGTATCTCAATCGATTCATATCTTGAAAAAATTAAAGAGCAACCTTCCACATTGAACCAGTTTAAAAAATTGGATAATAAAATTGTATTTCACGGGCACTGCCACCAAAAATCGTTAGAAGGCACAGCGCCATCCATCGGTGTGCTTAAATCTTTACTTCAAACTGAAGTTGAAGAAATTAATTCCGGATGCTGCGGTATGGCGGGTTCGTTTGGATATGAGGCCGAACATTATCAGTTTTCTCAGAAAATTGGAGAATCAAGGTTGTTTCCAAAGGTAAGGTCATGCGATAATAGCGATATACTCATTGCAAATGGAATTTCATGCAGGCAACAAATCCTTCATGGTGCCAAGACAGAAGTTAAACATTTGATACAGGTTCTGGAAGAACATTTATTATGAATGCCCCTATAAATTCCCGTACAAAACGATTTAAGATTTGTTTTTCAATTTCATCCCTGATGCATATTGTTTTTGGAGTAATTATATTTTTGAATTTTAAACAGAATCCGGAAATCGCATCAGCGCACAATAATGAAGAAGCAACCCTACAGAAAACAGAAAAAATACACCATAGTAAACAACCAAAAAATATTAAACCCTTGACAACACGAAAACCCAGAATCGCCAATGTTATTATTCACAAAGTCGAACCGGGCGAAAGTTTTTGGAAAATTGCAAATAAGTACACCATTGAAATCGAATCGATACTGAAAATTAACGGTCTGGATGCCGATTACATTCTTAAAGTGGGTGAAAAAATAAAAATCCCGGTTGGGGCTCACCAATAAATAACTTTGATAATTTCGCGCTTAGCCTGATTAATTCATGCGATTCGTCGCGAGAGTGCTTAATTAGAGCCCATTCGGAAAGGGTATTTTGAGTATAAAATTTCTATATTCTTCATGGAATTGGACTTGAATAAATTGCGTAACATGTTATCTTGCAATAATTTAAAATCTAATTTAATTTGCCATGGAGGCAACAATGATCAAGCAAATTCCAAATGACTCGGTGTGCAGCAGCAACCTATTCTTGCCGGTTCCGGATACGAACTTGAAAGAGCTCTTGTCTGAGGTTCTGGAAATGAGCCGTCGACATCCGGAAATTCGCGATAGCATTCGAAAGGATCAAGATGCAGTAGCGATAAAGAAAAAAGAGTTACGGCAAAAAGATAAAGCCTATTTTGAATCAAAATTCGAGGCCCTTCCAGAAATTTTGAGTGAAGTGGAACAAACGGAAGCTCCATCCCTTTATTTACAAGTGGGTCGTCCGCGAATGGAAGCCGAACTGGTGTTGATTTTTCTTGTCTGCGAGGCGACTTCCATACCTTAAGCAGTTTATCATCAATTGAACGCTTACGGGATTCGGTCACAATTTTAGACTACTTGCAAAAACGTGATCTGCTTCTTCCCGGGATCACAACGATTGTTGAGAATGTAAATGCGGCGTCTAATGAAACACGAGAACAAATTCACCGTGCTCAGTGAGGGCTAATTCTCAGTGAGGGGCTGGACGATTTCAAGGAGCTGACATTCGACAGTACGTCCGTGGAAGGAAACGTAGAGTGGCCGACCGATGCGGGTATTCTGCTCAAGCTTATTGAGCGTCTGTTTAGTCTGGGTGGTAAACTTTCGAAGTATGGCGGTCCGTCACTCCGGGCATGGTGGATGCAAGCTCGATTTCGTCTTTGCAAACGCTGCTGTTCAAGATCAATTCCATTGCCGGAAAAGCGAATAGTAAAAAGAGGATAAAGAAGTTCTATCGGAAATTTTTAAAGACAGCCTACAAAGCGCTGAGTTATCTGAAAAGGGAACTTGGAGAGATGAAAGAACGGAGCGCAAAACTCGATGTGAAGCCAAGTCGTCGAGAAATGCTCGATGCCATTTTTAAGCAAATAGACGAGGATCTTGCAGATGGATATCATGTTCTTTTTTACTCGGAGAATCGGGTAATGAATGATGTCCATCTTCCTTCTGCGGAGAAGGTTTTGAGCATTTCAGATGAAGATGCAGCTTATATAAAGAAAGATCCTCGGCCCGCGAAAATAGGATATAAACCACAACTCGGTCGAAGCGGCAATGGTTTTATCCCTGTTTGTAAGGTTCCCAAAGGGAATGCCGCCGACGCGAAAGAATTTATCCCTGTACTTGATTTAGCCATTGAGAACACCAAGGCGGCGCCTTCTTTAGTGAGCGTTGATGACGGTTATTCATCAACGTCAAATTTAGAGGACGCAAAAGAAAGAGGGGTAGCCACTGTGAGTATAAGCGGCTCAAAAGGGAAACGGATTACGCCCGAGTCAGATTGGGATAGTCCAGCCTATCTTGAGGCTCGTCGCAATCGTTCAGCGGTTGAATCGCTCATGTTTGTACTTAAATATGTGTTTGGCCTGAAGCGTTTTCGACGACGCGGTCTTGAGGAAGTTCGCGCTGAATTGCTTGAGAAAGTCATTGCGTATAATTTTTGTCGGATGGGCTATATTCGTAAGCTCCGTCAAAAAGAAGCTGAAGCAAAACTGCGGCGAGTGGCTTAGGACGATCCCTACAAAATAGTGAAGTAAAAAAAACACCAAAGGGCTTCAACCGGGAGTGCTGTGTTCAAAAATAATTATTTTTGGGTCTTAACGACAAGTTGCTCGCAGAAAAGCTGGCGAATCGGCAACGATTATGTCAGACCCATGTTTCACCGACATTAAAATCAACAAATTGCGCCAAAATGGCACGGCCAAAATTGCGCAATTTGCCTTTTCGAATACGGTCTAATTATACCGGCATCCATCATGTTTTCGACAGGTTTCTGTGAAAGTGTTGTCCCGCTTGTAAGCGGGATCGAAAAATCTACTGCTTGCAGTATAATCATTATGACTTCAACTCTGGATCAGGTTGCAACTCATTGAGATTACCTGATATGTTGATTCGTCATAAACAGGTTATGCATCATGCAGGGCTAACAACTAACAATAATCAATCTTTAACCTAAATCCGTGAAAGATTTTTGATGAATTAATGCAACGCTTTGATTTAGAAATTGTTGCAGAAATTATGCGACATACCAATTGGTCTGTTGAATATTTCATGCAATGTTTTTGTAACCAAGTGGTTGTATTAATTTGCGAAATATTTTTCACGGATTTCGGCTAAAGTTTAAAGGATAATTCATGTCAGAACTTGCAGTATATAAACAAAATTTTATTAAATTTTTAGTTCGTTCCGGAGTGCTTTCATTTGGAGATTTCATAACGAAAAGTGGACGTAAAACTCCGTACTTTATCAATATTGGCAATATTTCAAATGGAGAAAGCATATATCGATTGGGAGAATTTTACGCCCATGCGATCCATGAAAAACTAGGGACTGATTATGATAATTTATATGGCCCGGCTTACAAAGGCATTCCTCTGGTCGTGGCTGCATCGGCGTGCTTACATAATTTATACAGTTATAACGTCTCCTATACATTCAATCGCAAAGAAGCAAAAAGTCACGGAGAAAAAGGCGTGTTTATTGGACGCCAACCTAACGATGGCGATAGAGTCGTTATCGTTGAAGATGTAATTACAGCAGGCACATCCATCTATGAATCGGTACCATTATTAAAAGAATGTGCTGAAATTGATCTAAAGGCAGTTGTTGTATCGGTCGATAGACAAGAAAAGGGGAATTCAGAAAATTCGGCGTTATCCGAAATTTGCAATACCTTTGAAATCATAACTTTTGGCATTGTAACGATTACCGAGATTATTGAGTTCCTGTTCGAAAATGAAATTGATGGGAAAATCTACATCGATGATCAATCAATTCAAAAAATTAACACCTATCGGGAACACTACGGAGCGATTGATTAATTTTCCGGAAAAAATTACCGCATTTTAGCGCACGTTTCTCGTCATAGGTCAACGGCATTAGTATCTTATCAATAATATTCGTGTATTTTTTGGCAAGAGTTTAATAATTCAGAGCTGGAATCAATATGGTTTCTTTAAGTTTTTGAGCGGTTATAACCAGTTCTTTTCCCAACTTTGTCAAGTAGTATTTGTATGTTTTACCTGCCCTTTTTATAAGACCAAACACATTAAGTCTTTTAATAAGCCTTGATATTTTGCTGGTATTAAACGCGGGTAGTCTGGCCCTTATATCTTTGTTTTTAAATCCTGTGATGTTGTATTCCCCCCGCAGAACAGTAAGTAATAAGGACAGGTCTTCATGATAAAATAAATTGAACCCTTTGTAATTCCTGTTGCTCTGTTTTTTAGCTTGTGTGATTTTGTCGAGTCTTTTACGTCCGACTGTTTTGTTGTCAAAGGCAGAAATAAATTCCAAATATCGTTTATTGGGAAGCCCTGAACAATAAACCTAACACTGAAAGGCTGTAAATGTTTTTTTTCAAAGGGGCATAGCACATGGATTTGCTGCCGTCACGGTGTTCAACCTCACGGTAGTGTTTAAAAAAACTGATATCATTAGTTGTGGTTTCAAGACGGAGCAATTTGGAGAATTTGTCATACATTTTAATTGCGCTTTTACCCATTGTATGTTTAATACGGCTCCCTTCGATACGGATATTATAATTGTTGCCTATTTCGCCCTGGCATCTGGGATCTATTTTGTGTCCGAGAAAAGTGGCAATGTTATCCGGTTTTACCGTATGTATAGCAGTCGCAGTCAGTTCTGAATATATCAATTGTCGGTCTTCTTGGTTTTTAAAAACAATATCTGTAGCATATTCAGTCTGCATTATGCTCCAATGGCATACCTGATTGAATGATGCATGTACCGGACAATATGTTTTGGCTAGTTCATCAAGTTTTTTGTGTATTTTTTGAATGTCCATATTCTCGCAGACAGTTTGCGCCTTGTCAAAATCTTCGATGTAATCAAATGCGTTGTCTATCATAGAATACTTTATGCCTTGTTCGTCCAGTTCGTTGGCTAATATATTGTGCCCGTTAATATATATCTGTAATTTAAACGGGCGCCAGGCAGGAACTCTGACATAGCCGTAACCAAGATAAGGGTCAATGAAATAGAAGTAATAGTGCAAACATTTACCTTACCTTGCGTACCTTTGAGGAATGTTTTGCCCGACTCTTTGTCATGCCATGGTTTATAACTGCTACAGGCTTCCATGGCTGAAATAATATGGCCCAAGCCTGTATGAATCCCTTTTTTATCCAAAACTTTTTAACTAAATCTTCTTTGCGGATATGTGATTTCGCCACAAATTCTATTTCAATATTATTGCCTTTTGCTATCTGTTGAGCATTGGCTCGCAATTGATTCTTAAACGGTTCCGCAAATTTGGGATAGTCAAAAATACGTTCTCCTCGACCGCAAAGGTAGGATGTCATCCCTTGGGCATAACATATTTGAGGAAGTGTCCCCGTTATTATCAATCTATCGAAACAGCTAAGAACACCACTAATTTTTTCTTTGTACGTTGATGTGAGTAATTCCATTTTATTTACGTTTATTTTGAGATGTTTTACAGGATAGTTTACACTTTTAAGTATGCTGTAATAGATAACGCAAAAAAAATAATATCAATCAATCCCACGGGACCAACAAGAAATGTCGAATTTTGAAGTTTTTTCCTTCGTTTATTCATAATTCCTTGTTCGACATTCGATATTCAGGAATATTCTGGGAAAAAGCGTAAACTAACTACTTTCTGACGCCTGATGTGAAGCATCCCTTTGTTTCAATGTTAAATCATCCCTGTTTGGTTGTGGCTTGTCCACGTTAGTATCTTATCAATAATATTCGTGTATTTTTTGGCAAGAGTTTAATAATTCAGAGCTGGAATCAATATGGTTTCTTTAAGTTTTTGAGCGGTTATAACCAGTTCTTTTCCCAACTTTGTCAAGTTGTATTTGTATGTTTTACCTGCCCTTTTTATAAGACCAAACACATTAAGTCTTTTAATAAGCCTTGATATTTTGCTGGTATTAAACGCGGGTAGTCTGGCCCTTATATCTTTGTTTTTAAATCCTGTGATGTTGTATTCCCCCCGCAAAACAGTAAGTAATAAGGACAGGTCTTCATGATAAAATAAATTGAACCCTTTGTAATTCCTGTTGCTCTGTTTTTTAGCTTGTGTGATTTTGTCGAGTCTTTTACGTCCGACTGTTTTGTTGTCAAAGGCAGAAATAAATTCCAAATATCGTTTATTGGAAGCCCTGAACAATAAACCTAACACTGAAAGGCTGTAAATGTTTTTTTCAAAGGGGCATAGCACATGGATTTGCTGCCGTCGCGGTGTTCAACCTCACGGTAGTGTTTAAAAAAACTGATATCATTAGTTGTGGTTTCAAGACGGAGCAATTTGGAGAATTTGTCATACATTTTAATTGAGCTTTTACCCATTGTATGTTTAATACGGCTCCCTTCGATACGGATATTATAATTGTTGCCTATTTCGCCCTAGCATCTGGGATCTATTTTGTGTCCGAGAAAAGTGGCAATGTTATCCGGTTTTACCGTATGTACAGCAGTCGCAGTCAGTTCTGAATATATCGATTGTCGGTCTTTCTGGTTTTTAAAAACAATATCTGTAGCATATTCAGTCTGCATTATGCTCCAATGGCATACCTGATTGAATGATGCATGCACCGGACAATATGTTTTGGCTAGTTCATCAAGTTTTTTGTGTATTTTTTGAATGTCCATATTCTCGCAGACAGTTTGCGCCTTGTCAAAATCTTCGATGTAATCAAATGCGTTGTCTATCATAGAATACTTTATGCCTTGTTTGTCCAGTTCGTTGGCTAATATATTGTGCCCGTTAATATATATCTGTAATTTAAACGGGTGCCAGGTAGGAACTCTGACATAGCCGTAACCAAGATAAGGGTCAATGAAATAGAAGTAATAGTGCAAACATTTACCTTGCGTACCTTTGAGGAATGTTTTGCCCGACTCTTTGTCATGCCATGGTTTATAACTGCTACAGGCTTCCATGGCTGAAATAATATGGGCCAAGCCTGTATGAATCCCTTTTTTATCCAAAACTTTTTTAACTAAATCTTCTTTGCGGATACGTGATTTCGCCACAAATTCTATTTCAATATTATTGTCTTTTGCTATCTGTTGAGCATTGGCACGCAATTGATTCTTAAACGGTTCCGCAAATTTGGGATAGTCAAAAATACGTTCTCCTTGACCACAAAGGTAGGATGTCATCCCTTGGGCATAACATATTTGAGGAAGTGTCCCCGTTATTATCAATCTATCGAAACAGCTAAGAACACCACTAATTCTTTCTTTGTACGTTGATGTGAGTAATTCCATTTTATTTACGTTTATTTTGAGATGTTTTACAGGATAGTTTACACTTTTGAGTATGCTGTAACAGATAACGCAAAAAAAATAATATCAATCAATCCCACGGGACCAACAAGAAATGTCGAATTTTGAAGTTTTTTCCTTCGTTTATTCATAATTCCTTGTTCGACATTCGATATTCAGGAATATTCTGGGAAAAAGCGTAAACTAACTACTTTCTGACGCCTGATGTGAAGCATCCCTTTGTTTCAATGTTAAATCATTCCTGTTTGGTTGTGGCTTGTCCACGTTAGGTTATGTTAATCAAAACGTGTTGGTTATTCCCTGAAAAACATGGCTCATAATGGGGCCTTGAAGATGTTTATTTCATGCACTGAGAGCTCTCATCAAATCGCCCGTACTCCCGTACGACAGACACCTCCTGTTTAATGTAAAATGCCACTGCTATGACCGCATGGCCATATTGCAAGAGTCTTTCACGGCAATTCTATTGAAATATAAACTGCTTATTATTAGTATGTTATGGCTTTAAATTGAAGTATTATGTGCTGCCTTTGCAATAAGGTGTTTCATTAATAACAACAAATTTAAAGGAGGAAAAATAATGAATAGTAAAACACAAGCAACTACTGTCGAGAATGAATTCTACAGCCCGATGCTGCGAGCACTGGTAAAGGCCGAGGCAAAGAGGGATTGCCCCGAATTCCCCGACGAGCATTTTTTGAAGGCAGGGGTTGGGCGGTGCCTGAACGATGTACGTAGCGGACGAGACTGGATTCAAAAAGCAATGACGATTTTGAAGCTGGCGATCACCGTTAGGCGGTTCTTTATCAGCTTGAAAAGCCAGAGGCGGCTACGACTTACCCAAAACATTGCCTGTGCAGTTCGAGCAGAAGCCGATGAGATCGCCGCGGCAAAAGACGATCCCTTTGCAGAGCATGCCGAACTTGATGGAGTCGCGATCTACGCCGCAGACGGTCATTGCCATGGAAGCTCAGCTCATGACCAGCTAATTGATCAGAAGCGTTACCCCGTCGGACATTTTTTTGCCATGAATCTTCGGACTCAAACGATGATTCATTTGGATGTAGCTCGTTCGAAGGTGAAAAAAGAGCATGATATAACCGCGTTGAAACGCTTGGAGGCAAATGCCTGCGTATGGAAGAACCGACAGGGCGGAAGGTAATTATAGCCTATGATCCGGCGATCTACGACTTCGTCCAGTGGAATAACTGGAAGCAGTCGAAGGGGATTTACATCATCACTCGAATGAAGGAGAATACCAATTTACTAATCTGTGACGACCGTGAGTTTGACCGGGAGGATCCCCGCAATGCAGGCATAATCTCGGACCGGACGGGAGTAACAAATAGCGGTCGCAGGTTGCGTAAAATTGTTTGCATTGAACCGGCAACTGGAAAGAGATTTGTCTTCCTGACAAACGAAATGACATTGCCGCCGGGGTTGATCACTTTCATATACAAGAAGAGATGGGACATTGAAAAAGTGTTCGACCAATTCAAAAATAAACTGATGGAAAACAGGGCCTGGGCAAAATCATTGAACGCTAAATGTGTCCAGGCGCAGTTCATGGTTCTGGCGCACAACCTCACCTTAATCCTGGAACGTAAACTTGAATTCGAAGAAGGCATATCCGATACCAAGATTGAAAAGAAGAGAACCCTGAGAATTCAAAAGGATCTGGCAAAGATCAAGGAGGCCGGAAGAAAAGAAAACCCGCTTGTTACACGACCCTATAAAGCCGTTCAGAGGTCGTTTCAGTTTATCCGATGGCTCAGGGACTCTTTGCTTGTCAAGACTCCCTGGAGGCAGGCGGTAGAGGCTCTGAGGCCCCTTATGACCGCATATTTGTCATGAAAAAACAAACACCGTTGGTTTTGATCATTACTATGTAATACGAGACATGTTTTTTGTTCCGCAAGTGATGTGGTCCTCTCTCGGATTAAGTGCACTCATTCTTGTGGCTGCATTGTCGGTAAAAAAAATTCCATATTTCAGTTTTGGGGTCTTTTGGTTTTTTATAACGCTCTTGCCGACGTCAAGTATTTTTCCCAGTAAAATTCTTGTCGCAGAACATTGACTTTATCTAGACCGTATTCGAAAAGGCAAATTGCTCAATTTTGGCCGTGCCATTTTGGCGCAATTTGTTGATTTTAATGTCGGTGAAACATGGGTCTGACATAATCGTTGCCGATTCGCCAGCTTTTCTGCGAGCAACTTGTCGTTAAGACCCAAAAATAATTATTTTTGAACACAGTACTCCCGGTTGAAGCCCTTTGGTGTTTTTTTTACTTCACTATTTTGTAGGGATCGTCCTAAGCCACTCGCCGCAGTTTTGCTTCAGCTTCTTTTTGACGGAGCTTACGAATATCGCCCATCCGACAAAAATTATACGCAATGACTTTCTCAAGCAATTCAGCGCGAACTTCCTCAAGACCGCGTCGTCGAAAACGCTTCAGGCCAAACACATATTTAAGTACAAACATGAGCGATTCAACAGCTGAACGATTGCGACGAGCCTCAAGATAGGCTGGATTATCCCAATCTGACTCGGGTGTAATCCGTTTCCCTTTTGAGCCGCTTATACTCACAGTGGCTACCTCTCTTTCTTTTACGTCCTCTAAATTTGACTTTGATGAATAACCGTCATCAACGCTCACTAAAGAAGGCGCCGCCTTGGTGTTCTCAATGGCTAAATCAAGTACAGGGATAAATTCTTTCGAGTCGGCGGCATTCCCTTTGGGAACCTTACAAACGGGGATAAAACCATTGCCGCTTCGACCGAGTTGTGGTTTATATCCTATTTTCGCGGGCCGAGGATCTTTCTTTATATAAGCTGCATCTTCATCTGAAATGCTCAAAACCTTCTCCGCAGAAGGAAGATGGACATCATTCATTACCCGATTCTCCGAGTAAAAAAGAACATGATATCCATCTGCAAGATCCTCGTCTATTTGCTTAAAAATGGCATCGAGCATTTCTCGACGACTTGGCTTCATATCGAGTTTTGCGCTCCGTTCTTTCATCTCTCCAAGTTCCCTTTTCAGATAACTCAGCGCTTTGTAGGCTGTCTTTAAAAATTTCCGATAGAACTTCTTTATCCTCTTTTTACTATTCGCTTTCCCGGCAATGGAATTGATCTTGAACAGCAGCGTTTGCAAAGACGAAATCCAGCTTGCCATCCACCATGCCCGGAGTGACGGACCGCCATACTTCGAAAGTTTACCACCCAGACTAAACAGACGCTCAATAAGCTTGAGCAGAATACCCGCATCGGTCGGCCACTCTACGTTTCCTTCCACGGACGTACTGTCGAATGTCAGCTCCTTGAAATCGTCTAGGCCCTCACTGAGAATTAGCCCTCACTGAGCACGGTGAATTTGTTCTCGTGTTTCATTAGACGCCGCATTTACATTCTCAACAATCGTTGTGATCCCGGAAAGAAGCAGATCACGTTTTTGCAAGTAGTCTAAAATTGTGACCGAATCCCGTAAGCGTTCAATTGATGATAAACTGCTTAAGGTATGGAAGTCGCCTCGCAGGACAAGAAAAATCAACACCAGTTCGGCTTCCATTCGCGGACGACCCACTTGTAAATAAAGGGATGGAGCTTCCGTTTGTTCCACTTCACTCAAAATTTCTGGAAGGGCCTCGAATTTTGATTCAAAATAGGCTTTATCTTTTTGCCGTAACTCTTTTTTCTTTATCGCTACTGCATCTTGATCCTTTCGAATGCTATCGCGAATTTCCGGATGTCGACGGCTCATTTCCAGAACCTCAGACAAGAGCTCTTTCAAGTTCGTATCCGGAACCGGCAAGAATAGGTTGCTGCTGCACACCGAGTCATTTGGAATTTGCTTGATCATTG
>WLWD01005193.1_pt1 | contig 13709 bp, 11 predicted proteins | sample 6712731 | NCBI WGS metagenome assembly WLWD01 (sample SAMN12718690, study PRJNA576275) | sponge metagenome | isolation source: marine sponge | host: Mycale hentscheli | place: New Zealand: South Island, Marlborough, Capsize Point | collected 2014-11-01
CAACACTTTCACACACACACTTGTTCACTGGACATACCAACACAAGATTTACCTTTGTGGTTAGACTATTGGACAATGAATATTCAAGTAAGAACAACACTGTTGCATAAGGCCTATAACTATGACAAAGAGTGCATGACTTACCACCGCCACTAATTAAAATGGAAAATAAACACTGAATATATAGGCTCTACTAGATCTAAACAACTGAAATATTGTTAAATATATTATCCTGAGCTATTCCCAAGATGGTTTATACTTATTAACATAATAATAATAATAATTATTATTATTATTATTATTACTATTATTATTATTATTATTATTACTATAACTATTATTATTATTATATTATTATTATTATTATTATTATTATTATTATTATTATATTATTATTATTATTATTATTATTATTATTGCTACTATTATTACAATTATTATTATTAAAATCAGGAGCCAGAATCCAACTGAACTCAGCTGCAGACTTATTTGAGAACTCCACAATGACATCACAGTTGTGTGTGAGTCTTTTTCAGTCTACACTGGAGAGAAATGTTGTTGTAGACATAGCATTGGATCAGAAGAGACTCTCCAGTAATGCCAAGACAAGTGAGACATAGCTACAGTAGTTATTTACTAGTGGCCATTTCTTGTGTTTTAACTCTGACTGGCATTCCAGGTGACTTCACTATATCTAGCTCTTCCTTGACTTTCTCCATTTCCAGTCAACAGAGCACACTGTGTGGAGTCTTCAGAACAATAAATGACGCCATTATTGAAACTAGGGAAGTCTTCTACTTTACAGTATCCCCTCAAAATCCATTGGAACAATTTGCACGTGGGAATTCTTATTTTGCTGTGTCTATTTACGATGATGATGGTGAGTAATGGCTTGCTTCTTGATAGAGAATTTACTAAACATTTGTGATTGAATTTCTCTATTTCACCTAACATTGTAGGATCCAGGATACAGCTGCTACCTACGTCAGACATTATGGAGAACTCCACTCTGACTAGAGACTTGTGTGTACGCCTCCTGTCAGCCCTACTAGAAAGACAAGTTGTCGTAAATATCACATTTGATGCTACTACAAGTTCCGTCTATGCAGAGTCAAGTAACTAAAAGGCCATTTTTGTTACCAGATAGCATTGTTATTAATATTCCAGGTGACTTCAGTCTCTCTAATTCTACTCTTACCTTCACTGGTGATAATGTCAATGATACACTTTGTGGAGTGTTCCAAACAGTTCACGATCAAATAGTAGAAGACAATGAAAGGTTTCACTTTCCACTTTCAACTGAGAACTCACTGGATTACTTTGCAGGGGATCATTCAGTATTCCAGTTGTCTATTGATGATGATGATGGTAGGTTATAGGCTGATGAAAATAAGATTGTAAGTTTTAAGAATTCAAATGCTGAGTTTTGTTACCTCAACTAAGTATAGTGACCCTTACCTACTTTATATATTTCTTAAAATTGTTATAGCTAATTAAAATTTATTCCGGCTCTTTGTTGTACACTGTAATTTCAAAATTATTTAATTAGGAGCAAGAATAAAGCTGGAGCCTCCTTCAAACATCACTGAGAACTTTACCAACACAACAGAGTTATGTGCTACTCTGAACACAACTCAACTAGAGAGAGACGTTGTGGTAGACATCTTGTTCAATGCCAGTCAGAGCTCAGCCTTCGCTCAGTCAAGTATGTATGCTAGTTCTATGTCACGACATGACATTGTGTAATATAAATGACCATTCAAACACTGTAGGTGACTTTCTGCTGTCTCATTCACAACTTACATTCAACTCTTCCAATGCTAAGAGGAGATTGTGTGGAGTGTTTGTTCCGGTAGATGACACCATAGTTGAAGATAATGAACTGTTCACATTTCAGACTGCAGCAGCCAATTCACTGGATTATATTGTAGGAGAAGATTCAATATTTCAGCTGACTCTCTTTGACAATGATGGTAAGATTATCTTGACAATAAATGTCTGGAAACAACTTTTACTTATAATCTTTTCAATTGTCTATTTATGATGGTGATGGTAGGTTATAGACTGATGAAATAAGCTTTAAAGTTATAAATCTGGTTTTGCTGTATGTAACCTATAATGACCCTTACCTACTTTAATTTGTTTTAAGCAGCTATATTTCATTGTGATAGATTAATAGGAGTAGGAACTGCAGTAGCTGTCTAATAACTTTCACTATCGTTTATATTATACTACACAAAATGTGTTTATTTCTATTCAATTGGCTAATTCACACTAGCTACAAGTGAGTGATTTGATGATTGATGAGCAAGCGAAGTGAGCGAGATTCTATCAGTGGTAACACAGTAAAAAATCAGGGATATTTTCTTTAGTGGTTTGTAGGTGAGCAAGCAAAGGGAGCGAGGCAATTACAGATGTTAACATTGTTAAAATTGTGTCGTGGTTATTGTTATTTTTGCCAACCCTTATTTCGCCCGCGCCATGAATTCTATAAGTTGATAAAAATATAAAGAAATGGATCTGCTGAACTTGCAGGTCTTGAAAGCAAGCTTTTATTGGACCAGACCTAAACACGTGAACTTATTTTTATTTCTAAAATGATAGCAGACCCAAAAGCATTATTTCTCTTTATTTTCATTGAATGCATAATAAGTCAAGTTAGCACATTTCGATTTCAACAACTATTGAAGTTATGCCAAGGACTGTAGCTCATAGTTAGCTTTAAAGCCAGACTAGTTCACTCGCCATTTTTGCTGAAGTACACCACTATTATATATGTAATACACCAATATTGAGGTTTGAATGGGATTTACAAATCCTGAGACACGAGGGTGAAGCCCGAGTGGCGTGGGTTTGTGAATCGCAATTTATAACTACTTTATAGCCCATTGATAACAAATAGTTCTATTTATAGCTCTCTCCGGTCATTTTCCCATTATTTTTAGTGGTTGCTATGAACTATATCAACTTTTCCCTCTATTACATTTTCATACGGGAATACCGGGGACTATATCAGATTTATAGTACTCAACAACAAGCGCGATCGCTCAGGTAACGGGCTATAAATATATATATTATGTGGACATATGTATGTCATTTGTACTTGCATTAGCTCAGTGGTCGACCCCATTGCAAATATCACTGAACAGAATCCTCTGGTTTGTCCATCTTTACCCGTATTAGCCAATTGAATTCTTTACCATTTGGAACCATTTTTGAGGGTGCAGTTAAAACTTACTGTTCGAATAACTGGCAGTTGTAAGTTAATTCACTATTTGTCATAGTTATATGCTCTACACACAGTGTTCTTACTTACTTGAAAATCAATTGTCCAATAGTCTAACCACAAAGGTAATTCTTGTGTTTGTATGTCCAGTGAACAAGTGTGAGTGATAATGTTGTGCATAACAGCTACTGCTTAGCCTAAAAATATAAACGTTTAACCAACTAATGAATATCATTAACTGCTTTCCTAGTTACTACAGCTGTAAGCATGTTTTCTTAATATAGTGTTAGGTTCAAGCTTGTGCTGTAATTCCTTAGAAGTACCTGCTGTTATTGTTTTATTTAAGTCAGACAGTTGGGCAAGTGGTTATATGGCATTGAAATACCGTTTCCATGTACACGTAATTAAAACTCGACAACTTTTTTTAGTAGCTGGAGTATTAAAAGTTAATATTATTCGCAGTACATTAGTTTAATGTAACCTAACGAGAGAGGCTCGCTCGCCATTTGTGCTCAAGCACACCACTAGTTTCACTTTCTATTTACACAATACTTTAAAATATGTATTTTTACTTAGAATTTATGATGACTATTTGCTGTCTCATTTAAATTTAAATATTTTAATTGGCGATCTTTCAGATGATTATGTTTTACCAGCAACTTCTCTAACCTTCAACTCATCCAATAATTCAACTCAGTGCTTAAATTTTGATATAGTTGATGATTGAAAGCAACAAAACTTTCCAATTTCAAGTGACAGCCTTAAACAAATTATGATGATTATAGTCAACAGAATCCAGAATTCTTTTTTTAAATTTTTTTATTATTGACAACGATGGTAAATTAAAATTATTTTTATTGTTGTTGTTGTTGTTGTTAATGTAATTTCTTTTTCAGGTTTAACTTTATCTACACAAGAAGTACATAATATTTTGGAGAATAGTACGGGGGATAGTCTGTGCATTTCATCTCAGGAGAATCGTACTTTGGAAAGACTGGTTGCCATTTATGTGTCCCCCAGGACTACAGGTAGCTGCAGTTCTGACTTAGTTCCCCAAGATAATCCGTACAAATTGACCTTTCTTTTCTGTAGATGACTACATTATACCAGAGAATCAGACTTCATTCATGCCAGGATATCTAACTCGAGGGCAGAGAGTGTGTTTTTCATTTCATCCCTTAAATGATCTCATAATTGAAGCTGATGAAACTTTTGTAGTGGAAGCAAATACAGCAAATATGTTAGACTCTTTATCTCCAACAAACAACTTTAACATCACTATTCTGAACGATGATGGTAATGAAACTCTGTTCTTACTATTTCTTTACATCAGATAATTCAGTTTAAAATGATGTCATCCTCACAGGTGAACTGGTTCTCGGGCCTGGCAATAACCCAGCCAGAATTAGTAAAGAATGTCTGATGGAACAAATTGCTGATGACACTTTGGTGGATGTCTTGCAGTTTTTATCTGTACACTTTGGAGTCAACCCTGTTGGTTTTGCAAGACAATTTCCAGCAACTTCTTGTCAAGAAGCCCTGCGTCTTCATGCAAATAACAAAGACCGCTTCTTTTGGGTAAAGGATGGACAAATGGTGCTGCTACGTCAGTGCAACTAACATAATAATCAGTGTCTTGTGGTATTACAAGTAGTAACAATAACTTGTAGCTAGCTACTAGTGTTGCTTGTCAATTAAAAATAGAATTTTAAAGTGTATTTTGTCTATTCTAAGCCATGCTGCTCTAATTATACAATACTTCTGTAATTTATAGCCAGGATAGTTCCTTCATATCTGTACTTACAAAGAAACAACCAAAGAAACACACAAACTAATTAATTTTAATGCAAGACATGAGGGCTAAGCCCAGTGCCGAGGACTGTGAATTGCAATACAAACTTTTGTTTATTTGTAGCCCTGTAGACATAGTTACTGCAGATGATTTCTATCCTTAGTAACCATTTTCAGTGATGGAACTGAGCCCATGAAGTGGAACTTCTGATGATATGACTAATATTCGCACTAACAGTCTTGTAGAAACAGCAGTTTTAATTTTAGACTCAGGACATAACTGCACTTTAATTATCAACAGCAAGAAAACACAAACACAGCAAAAGTAGTAAAAGATGGTTCCCATTCAATACTGCATTCACTCAGAATTAGCAGAGTGCCAGGAAAGAGAGGACTGGACATCGCTAATACCAGTGTACGATAGAACCATGTGATGTCAGACAACATCTGACTGTTTCCGATATGCTCTTAACTGATAAGCAAAGACTTTTCAAGATGCATTGAACTATGAACTTGCATTCCATTCCAGCACATGCTCAGCTCTCAGTATACCATTATCTGATTTTCATTATTAAGAGCGACAAAAACACATATACAACAAAATGAATAAAAAGAGGACTCCCGGCATTAACTCAATATTAATTTTATCTAAGTATTAGCTATATACAATTAACACATTGACACTTAGTTAAGTTTTGGTCATTTTGAAAGATTCGTTGACTATTAGCTACAGTAGCTATAGGGAACTAATTATTTTGTGAGCCACACCCACTCACAGTCACTGGTGTAATGGATTCACTCCCACTGAATACTCAAATTATAAAATCTAAACTTCAATCAATTGTAACGTAATCAGAAGACCAATATTAGAGAGAGTATCAGAATGGCAAATGCTACAGTGAAACCTCTCTACACAGGCCATGCTTAGGGGCCCTTGTAGAGAGTTTGACTGCTTTGAAAGGTTATTGAGGTAGATTCATTTTGTTTAATTCATGTTGGGAGAGTTTGTTTGCTTTTCAGAGTCCCTTGTAAAAAGGTTCCACTTACAAGTCTGATTTCACATGAAGGGGAAGCTCACTTTGCCCCAAAAATCAGTTTGTATTGCAATTCACAAACCCTCGCCACTGAAGAAATTGAAAGCAAAGAAGAGAAAATGTGCTTCTAGCAGTGTGAATGAACAACCAGCTGGAATTAGGGGGTCACAGGTGAGTAAATTTGTTTTCAAGATCCATTGTCTCTTTTGTGGCACCAGTGACCCCTAAGCACTGATAGATGGGAATGGGTAGTACAATGTGAATGAAAGGATGTGGAGGGTGTGCACCATTTAAACAAATTGTACTGAAATGCACTGGTGACAGAATGATTCATGAAGTAGCTATAGAAGTGCTACGTGTTGCCATAGTGTGCAATACTTAGCTACCTGAGGCAAGGTACCATGTTTTCTGTCCAACATATGCATTCTGAACAGTTTTCAGCCATTTGTGATAATGCTTTATTAAAGCTATTAATGAAATGTCTGCAATAACACATGTGTATTTGGACAGCAACTGATCTGCATTACAAGTACACTTGTTTGGTGGGAAACTTACAAGTAAGCAAATGCTGTCCAAGCCGATGGCACATCTAAGGGATGAGATTACTGTCTGCAGGATCTAGAACAAAATCTGGATCAGAGTACTTTCTGTACAAATAAAATCCCTGTATCAATAAGCAGTTTCACTAGCTACTATTTTTCCTACTTACCTCCTTGCTGTTAGCCAACCACTTGGAACTTTTAATTTCAGGTGACTCATTTCCCCTGAACATGCACATAGAAAATTACTTGCAAATAAAGTTAACTAAATAGCTGAATTGTCTTACTTGCATGTGCTTCCATTTTGAGCTTTCTTTTCTTGAGGTGTCTGGTATGGCTTAGGCCGATATGAAAGTCTACACACTCATTAAAAATGATTTATATAACTACTTGTTATCATTCTACAGACAGTATACAAACACCTTTTCTTAACTTATCCACGTAATTCAATTTTGGCTTCATTGGTTGTATCACAGCAAGATGCAACAGAGCTATTATCTGCACTAGTAGAAGTCATTCCCCACCAAAAGACCACATCTGGAACAATACTGTATACTCTATTGTATTCGGTGTCAAGTAAATTTGGGTATCCCCAAATATGGGTGTCCTGGGTACCTATATTGGCGAGCGAGCGTAGCGAGCGAGACAGTATTAGGGGTGGATAATGCGAAATCGGGTATATGTTAATGAATGTATGTGTGGATGGTACGCATGCCCTTTGAACGCGCGCGTGGGAAACTTTTTCAAGAAACAAAAATTTATTCGACCGGTTACTATGGCATTGAAGACCCTTTTCCAGACTTAATTTCAAAACTTCGCCGTTTTATGGGGGGATACGGAGTGCCGATTGATGGTTGTCAAGAGCCATTGGTAGTCACAATGTCGTAGTATTAATGCTAAGGAAGCTACTACTTCTCGAGGGAAGCTGAGGTAAGTACGCAATTCCATATTTGTTAGCTAAATATGCAAAATTAACTCTGGCCTTTCTTTTTGTAGCTAAGAGCTTGTCAACAGTGACTGGTAAATTCAAATAGTCAGATTGGCTCAAATTTGGTACTACAAAAGTTACCACTGCTCAAGAAAATGAGGTAAGAAAGTAATTTTGTATTTGTGTGCTAAAATTGATTGTCTTTTGTATTTGTAGCTGAGAGCTTGTTGTCAAGAATTCACGGTAATTCAGATAGTCAAAGTAACTTAAACTTGATACTACAGAAGTTATCAATACTCAGGAAATTGAGGGAAGTAGTAATTCCATATTTGTTGGCTAAAATTACAAATAATAACATTGGTTTATTTTTTATCATAGCTGAGATCTTGTTCAAGAGTTACTGGTAATTGAGATTATCAGAAGGCAGATGTTTGATAATACAAAAGTTAACAAATTAGGTAGGAGAGTGATTTTGTATTTGTTTGCTGAAATAAAATGTCATAACTGCTATTATAGTGTTTGCATGAAGTAAGCTAAAAATATTAACATTTTATGTTACCTAACTATCAGGCTTGCTCGTATGGCACGCCGTTAGTAACAAAATTAAATGTCACGTTATCAGCTTATAATGTCACATTATTAGCTTATAATGTCACGTTATGAGCGCTTAATAATGTCACGTTATTAGAACATTCATGGATTACAGAAACAGAATACTTAATGTTCTGCGATGAAATGCAGTAAATAGTGTCGGGCAATGTCAGTAGAGGGCAATCATATTCATTGCTAACTGGTGGGCTCACATAGTGTAGGACACGCAGCAGTGAGTACGATTTCTGCTCAGTCTTGAAGCAGCCCACTAGAACAGCAACATCATCCTAACATCAATATATTTGTGATGAAATGTAGTCTGAACAAAAATTGCTGGCTTACTTCTATAGCTCCATCATCTGTGAATTTGACAAAGTCTCCAATTGATATTAAGTCAGCATTAGCACTGGTTGTTGCTTTGTATACACATCTACAGTATCTGAGCTTTACGTCTGTACTAATAATCGTAAACCTGGAAGTTTGCTTCACAGCTAACAAAGTAGTATCGCCATAGTCTCTCACAAATAGCATCAGTTGTCCCAGTACTACTTGCCTTCGGTCAAGCTGCATATACATAAAATATGTGATGTAGTATCCAGATTTAACATGGTATTAGGAACTACTCGCTTCTTGCTGAAACAATTAGACGAATGCAGTGCATCCTCGCTTATCCAAACACCTTAGGACACGGACATGCATAAAATTTTTCTTTAAGATAAGTGAAATCCATAGAAAATGTATTGTAACAATATTTGAATATTATGAACGTTTCATGAATATCATTAATTTCTCATGAATACCATTATTTGGGTAGTTTGCACAATTGAGGATTTGGATAATCAAGTTCAGGTAAGCGAGTATGCACTGTATTGGATTCCAAGAAAAAAGGTCTGTTGAAAGAGATATAACTTAACTGGTAGACTGCCTTCTTTCTTTTTTTAATTTATTCCTTTGACAATTGTTACAAGATGACAACACAGACTATTTTAGAATGAAAAAGAAAATCAGAATAAGCAACAATTGTAGCTGGCATTGAGGGTTCAGACGACTGGTGCTTGCATTAAAACTATGGTGGTAGAATATGACCCTAGTTTTCCTATGTATATCATTGATATTAATTTATCAACACATAACCTGATGACACACGAGCTCCCTAACCTTTCTGAGAGATCCAAGTTGATATATTAGCTTAGAACTATACAAATCCTTAGCCGAAATTCCATTTAGGAATATGCTTGAACCTGGGGTGAGTGGTACATCACAATGAGATCCTTCCCTGCCCTATCAAAATGCAGGACAATAATAACTAAATATAAGTAAATACAAAATACATTACCTTGGACCATCTGTTTCAATAACTCCACCACTACATATAGATCGCAGCTGTCCAATAATGGCAAACCCAATAGCAATATCTCTACTAGGAGCAAGCCAATTGGAAAAGACGTTTTTTGCACGAAGTAGAGAATTAAAGGCCTCAAATCTGCAGTTCCAACACACAAACAAAATTCTGCAGTTATAAGAGTTGTGAATAACAATGAAATATTTACCTTTCAGTGTTAAATCCACAAGTGGGTCCATACCCAAGCATGTTATCAGGCAGGTGCAGCATTAAATGGATTTTCACTTTCTTTCGGAATTCAGAATATGAAGCATATATTTCCTTGACAAATGCCTCACAAACATTCTTACATCTCGAAATATCTTCTCGTGTAAAGAAATCACAAAAGGCCGTCTTGAATACCTGATACAAAATTTCACGATTTTAACAAAAACATACTCATTAAGAAACCTACCTTAGATAGAGCAAGCCAAGTTGCTTTTTCCTTGTCACTAAAATAGAGCTTAAAAATAAATAATGCACACTGTTCAAGAGCCTTAAAGTCTCTTCCAACAAATGACTTAAAATGCTTTGTTAACTTGGTCCCTAGCCTTGTTTTGAAGCCAGAGAAATTGAATGCAACTAGGATTGACTGTATTTCTGCTTTATGCTTAGTAGAAAGCCGTGACATCAAATGTCTAAGCAAGTACTTGTATGGCCCCAGCAAGATAGAATGTAAACCTCAACCGGTGTACTTCTGAAAAACAAAGATGAGGAATTTTTTTTAGCCCAATTCCATACTTAGCTCTACAATTATTCAGGAGTCACTTTCTGTATCAGGAAAGCTTATGTTCCAAATGTCTGATGGTGGAGTTTCAGGACGTGGTGGTTTCTTGTGCTTACAACATCGCTGAATGTGGACATCATTGCTGGTATGGTGGTATAAGCACTGTCACTTTCAAACCACTAATGAAAATGTAGATATATGATAGTAGCTATAGATAAATTAAAGATATAACACTTACTGAAGTGCATATTCCTTGCATGTATACCTCTGGTCCTTGTAAAGGGTGACAGAACTCTGTGAATCATTGAATAAGTAGCTGATTGCTCATTGATTGTGTCCTATAGTAACTTTATCCCCTGGAAACTTCTTAATTTTCTTTCTTTTTCTGCAGAAATAAACATTGCTCTAACTAATATAATATTACAGTATACAAATAATAAACACTTACAATGGCTTCATTTTCTTTTTGTTGGAAGTTAATCTGAAATCTGGGTGACTTCCAAATCAGCCCCTAGAGAGAGAGAGATAATTTGTGAACTTCGTTATTATATAATATAACTATATAGCTAGCCCATTGTATCATACCTTCTGGCTGACAGCCACCCAGAGGACTTGTTTGATATGTTCACATCTGTCTCACTATATGTCATTTTAATATAATGCCTAAAAACTTCTACTGATTATTGCAGACTCAGCAGTCTCCAGCTGAATTGTGTCTGGAATTATATCTGGAATGGTGGCTTGATTCTCCTGCACTTGTTGGCCATGCTCTCCCTTCACTATTGAATTCTTTGTTTCAATACGTTTAGTGCAGCATTTTTTCACCACTGGGTACAGCATTGCATCAAATACATGACTGGATCGTTGCTGCACACGTTAGTGAAACAATACCGAAAATATTGCGTTACTGATACGGGCTGAAAAAATTTGGTTGTTTGGCGAGCGAGCGAAGCGAGCGAGACACTATCAGGGGTAACGCAATCGAGATTTCGCTATATTTATTTGGCGAGCGAGCGTAGCGAGCGAGACACTTACAGGGGTAAAAATGAAAAAATCGGGGATGTTTATTTGTATTGGACGTACGTATGTCATTTTGTACTTTGACCCTCCGTATTTTTGTGTTCACTCCGCGTTCGACCCCGTCCCAAACTTCACTAAACAGAATCCTCCGGTTTAGCAACCATTACCCGTATCACCTTAGAAATTGAATTGTTTACCGCTTTGAATTGTTTTGCGGGTGCAGTTAAAACGCAAAAACTTATGGGAGCTCCATTTCTATCCGAGTTAGTGGCGGTGGTAAGTTAATACACTATTTGTCACAGTTATAAGCCCTATTCAACAGCATTTACTTGACAATTCTTTGTCCACTAGACGAACCACGAAGGTAAGTCTTGCGTAGGTATGTTCAGTTGTGTGAAAGTATTGTGCGTTACAACTACTATTAAGAATATCACAAAGAAAAATTTAAATAACGTGACTTGATTTTGTTGCTTCTTTTTCAATTCAAACAGTTGAGGGGAGTGGTTACTATGGCATTGAAACCCCTTTACTGTATATTCGTAATTTAACAACTCGACTTTATTTTAGTGAATAACAACAGTGTAGTTTAAGGCTCGCTCGCCATTTGTGCTCAAGCACACCACTAGTATATATCTGAAATCTCAATTGAACACGACTGAGAGTCAGCTTCGCTCGCTTCGCTCGCTCGCTGAATTACTTAGCTTCTTCAAATGGAGTATTTCTAATTAATTGGCGAGCGAGCGTAGCGAGCGAGACACTTACAGGGGTAAAAATGAAAAAATCGGGGATGTTTATTGGCGAGCGAGCGTAGCGAGCGAGACACTTACAGGGGTAAAAATGAAAAAATCGGGGATGTTTATTTATTTGTATATATGTTTGGACGTAAGTATGTCATTTTGTACTTTGACCCTCGCGTTTTTGTGTTAGTTATTTGTTCGACCCCGTCCCAAATTGCACTAAACAGAATCCTCTGGTTTATCGATCAGTACCCGTATCACCCTAGAAATTGAATTGTTTACCGTTTTGAATTCTTTTGCGGGTGCAGTTAATACTTGACAACTTAAGGGACTTCCATTTCTATTCGAGTTAGTGGCGTGGTAAGTCAATGCGCTCTTTGTCATAGTTATAAGCAGTGCGCACAGTATTTACCGGAAAATACATTGTCCACTAGACTACTGCCAAGGTAAGTCTGTGTAGGTGCATGTCCAGCTGTGTCAAAGCATTGTGTGTTACAACCACTACTTAGCTAAAGAATATCACAAAGAAAACTTTTAAATAACGCGTATTGTTTTGTTGTTGTTGTTTTTTCCTTCAATTCAAGCAGTTGCAGAGAGTTGTTACTATGGCACTGAAATCCCTTTACCCTGTATGCTAAATTTAAAAACTGGACCTTATTTTCAGTAGCTTCAGTGTTAGAATTCAATAAAAATAGTATAGTCTTTAGGCTCGCTCGCCATTTGTGCTCAAGCACACCACTAGTTTATTTATTTGTATATATGTATGGACGTACGTAAGGCATTTTTGTACTTTGACCCACTCCCGGTGTTTTGTGTTAGTTTATTTGGTTCACCCCGTCCCAAATTGCACTAACGATCCTCTGTGTTTATCGTCATACCGTATCACCCTAGTAATTGAATTGTTTACCGTTTTGAATTCTTTTGCGGGTGCAGTTAATACTTGACAACTTAAGGGACTTCCATTTCTATTCGAGTTAGTGGCGGTGGTAAGTCAATGCGCTCTTTGTCATAGTTATAAGCCGTGCGCACAGTATTTACCGGAAAATACATTGTCCACTAGACTACTGCCAAGGTAAGTCTGTGTAGGTGCATGTCCAGCTGTGTCAAAGCATTGTGTGTTACAACCACTACTTAGCTAAAGAATATCACAAAGAAAACTTTTAAATAACGCGTATTGTTTTGTTGTTGTTGTTTTTTCCTTCAATTCAAGCAGTTGCAGAGAGCTGTTACTATGGCACTGAAATCCCTTTACCCTGTATGCTAAATTTAAAAACTGGACCTTATTTTCAGTAGCTTCAGTGTTAGAATTCAATAAAAATAGTATAGTCTTTAGGCTCGCTCGCCATTTGTGCTCAAGCACACCTCTAGTTTATCTGTTTATGGGGTACGTGAGACCTCTGTTTTCGCCCGCGCTTCTAATTACGTAAGTTAGGTAAAGCGTTCACAGTTCCAGTATTTTTCAATTAGCTAACTATAGAGAATCCTGTTGAACTGCCTTACACAACTTTGTTTCAACCAAAAAGTTTACAGCTACTCTCTTCTTGAAACAATTGTGATGTCTTTGTCAAGCTGCGCTTCTTTTCCACTGCTTTCGAAGTTTATTCAGGTAATTCTGTTAGTTTAGTCTGGGATCAGAGACTTTAGATTCTCTGAGACTAACTGAGAATGGAAAGGGTTACACTGTGCACTACAGTTAGATGTAATTTCTGTCCTATATTTCTGTAAAAAGAGTCTG
>WLWD01006347.1_pt1 | contig 13708 bp, 3 predicted proteins | sample 6712731 | NCBI WGS metagenome assembly WLWD01 (sample SAMN12718690, study PRJNA576275) | sponge metagenome | isolation source: marine sponge | host: Mycale hentscheli | place: New Zealand: South Island, Marlborough, Capsize Point | collected 2014-11-01
TCCTGTGTGTACACTCACCCTATCCTCTACTCACTCCTGTATGTACACTCACCCCATCCTCTATTCACTCCTGTGTGTACACTCGCCCCATCCTCTACTCACTCCTGTATGTACACTCACCCCATCCTTTACTCACTCCTGTGTATACACTCACCTCATCCTCTACTCATTCCTGTATGTACACTCACCCCATCCTCTACTCACTCCTGTATGTGCACTCACTCCATCCTCTACTCACTCCTGTGTGTACACTCACCCCATCCTCTACTCACTCCTGTATGTACACTCACCCCTTCCTCTACTCACTCCTGTGTGTACACTCACCCCATCCTCTACTCACTCCTGTGTGTACACTCATCCCATCCTCTACTCACTCCTGTGTGTACACTCACCCCATCCTCTACTCACTCCTGTGTGTACACTCACCCCATCCTCTACTCACTCCTGTGTGTACACTCACCCCATCCTCTACTCACTCCTGTGTGTACACTCACCCCATCCTCTACTCACTCCTGTGTGTACACTCACCCCATCCTCTACTCACTCCTGTGTGTACACTCACCCCATCCTCTACTCACTCCTGTGTGTACACTCACCCCATCCTCTACTCACTCCTGTGTGTACACTCACCCCATCCTCTACTCACTCCTGTGTGTACACTCACCCCATCCTCTACTCACTCCTGTGTGTACACTCACCCCATCCTCTACTCACTCCTGTGTGTACACTCACCCCATCCTCTACTCACTCCTGTGTGTACACTCACCCCATCCTCTACTCACTCCTGTCTGTACTCTCATCTCTACTCACTCCTGTGTGTACACTCACCCCATCCTCTACTCACTCCTGTGTGTACCTCACCCCATCCTCTACTCACTCCTGTGTGTACACTCACCCCATCCTCTACTCACTCCTGTATGTACACTCACCCCATCCTCTACTCACTCCTGTGTGTACACTCACTCCACTCTCTACTCACTCCTGTGTGTACACTCACCCCATCTAGAGAACATTATATTCACCTGACGATTATTACCTAATTCATTCAGTTGCACTTATCATTTAACTGATGATCCTTACCTACTCCATTCAGTTGTATTTATCATTGATTCATGTAACTTGTTTGTGTCCTAGTGTATTGTTTGTGTTTCAATAGCTTACATTCTTGTTTGGTAAAGTATCGTCATCGTCATTTCCTCGTTTATGATTGTAATCATTCATTTTTTCTTATCGTATAATTAGAGAGCAAAAAATACAAAATTGTTGACAGTCTAAATGGTAGCTAGACACTTGGGCTCTCGCGCTCCGAAGACAAGCTCCTTCATAGATGGTCCTTCGAGCCGGATACCCTGTATAGAACCGGCTATTCACTGTTAGTTATCTTCCGGAGCATTTGCGTTAGCAGTTTATTAGCTTTTCGGCGACCACGTGTTCCCTGCCTTCACATAACTGTATCGGCCATGACTGAAGACCCTGTGCGTGCTCTCTCGAGTCGCAAGAAAAAGAGGGGAATCGTAACATTACTCGTATTAGTAACCGCTTGGATGTTTTGGAACATTCTACCGACCTAAGCTCGGAAGAACCTCGACGCCTTACCACACGTCTTGAATCCTTGGTTGCAGAGTTCAAAGTTCATCACTACGCTGTCATTGACCTGATCGATGATGAAGCAGAGCTGGAGGCGCAACAAACTATTCTCGATGAACATGATGATTTCGTGGCTGCGCTCACCTCTCGTTTGGAAAATCTTTCAACCATTTGTTTGTCCCGAAACTCCTGTGAACCCAAGAAGGCTCTGAAACGTCTAAAAAATCTTGAAAGAGGATTGAAGGCTGTGCAAGATGGAACCTCTGCGCTTCCTACAGGCGAGGATGGCATCTGTCTACTACAGCAATACACTGAACAGCTTACAGAAATTAAAGCGGAATCTACCGATATACGTCGAAGTCTACTTACCTTTGAAGTGGAGGATGATAGTGAGCTTGGTCTTCTTCTCAATCACATTGAAAGGAATATATTTGATCTATCTCTGGCCATCAAGAAATTATTGCGAGCACACGACCCTCCTAGCATCTCTAGCATGCCGGATCCGAGTGGAGTCAAGCTTCCTAAACTTGATGTACCCACATTTGATGGGAACATGCTCAATTGGAAGACCTTTTGGGAACAATTTGATGTATCTGTGCATTCTCGAACTAACCTTACAGACACTGAGAAGCTTGCCTATCTACGCCATGCCCTCAAGGATGGGAGTGCTAAGACATCGATAGAAGGATTGTCTAGATCTGGTGACCACTATAACGAAGCTCTTACCTGTTTGAAATCACGCTATGATCGTCCTCGACTGATACATCAGGCTCATGTACAGAAAATCTTGGAAGTTCCCAACTTGAAAGATGGAACAGGAAGGGAATTACGTCGCTTACATGATGTGGCCCAGCAACATTTACGCGCACTTAAAGCTCTAGGCCATGAACCATCTGGTTCATTCGTTACCTCGTTGTTGGAACTTAAGCTGGATGTCAACACCATGTTTGAATGGCAACGCCATAGTCAATCATCTCATGACGTACCTCACTACAAAGAACTGTTGGAATTCATCAATCTCAGAGCACAGGCATCTGAAGTCTCAATGCCAGACTCTAGTAAAAGATCATTCAAATTTGAGCCCTACAAGAAGAGTTTCTCTAACCCGAAGGCCGTGGCATCCTTTGCAGCTAGTGCAGATTCATCGAGTATGTGTGTGGTGTGCAAGTCAGAAAGGCATCCTCTGTATGCCTGTCCCAAATTCAAGTCTTTGCATCACGATGACAAGAGATCAGCATTGAAATCCAACAGACTATGCATCAATTGCTTGAAACCAGGACACATTGTTCGGAACTGCAAATCATTGCATCGTTGTCGAGTTTGTCAGAGACCTCACCACACTCTCCTCCACCTTGAAGGGAAGACCCAATCCAGTGTTGCAAGTATTCCCGGTCAACTCACTGCTGCGCTAGCCACTGCCACGCCTGTTACTGCTGCGCCTGTTACTGCTGCGCCAGCCACTGCCACGCCTGTTACTGCTGCGCCCATTACTGCTGCGCCAATCCCTGCTGCACCCATCACGTCTTCACACGCTGCTACAGAAATTAAGTCTAATTTGTTGCTGATGACTTGTAGTGTGCGAGTCGAAGGCCCTGATGGTTCCTCCATGAAGGCCAGAGCACTACTTGATTCCGGCTCATCAGCATCCTTCATCTCCGAGTGTCTTGCCCAGAATCTTCATCTTCCGCGGTACAACCAGAATACTAAGATATCAGGAGTAGTTGGATTTACGCGCAATTCTGTGCATCCTATTACCACTTTTCGTGTATTCTCTGAATGTAATCCAGACAAGAAGTTTTCTACTTCTGCCGTTATTGGCCCTCGAGTTACTTGTGACTTACCTCTACATCACGTCGCTTTTGATCAGAACTGGAATCATCTTATGGATCTTCATCTTGCTGATCCAGGGTTCGGAAAACCTGGAAGAATAGATCTGCTATTGGGTATCGAAGTCTTCTCGAAGGGCGATGCACGGGACCTGTAGGATCTCCCACTGCTTTCGAGACTCACTTTGGTTGGATCTTGTCTGGATGCACAAGTCCTTGTACTCCCACTATTACTTCTCATCATGTCACTGTACTGACAGGTGATGATCTTCTACGTCGGTTCTGGGAGATTGAGGAGAAATCGTTTGCTAAATCAGTTTACACATTGGAAGAGAAGGCGGTTATGGATCACTTTGAAAGTCATCACATTCGATTAGAGGATGGAAGATTCGAGGTTCCACTACTCAAGAAATCTGAAGTCAAACCTCTCGGAGAATCTCGATCGCAAGCCGTTAGACGATTTATCAGCTTTGAGCGCTCTCTGCATATGAAGGGCCACTTTTCAGAATTCAAGGCAGTCATTGATGAGTATTTCGACTCCGGTCATGCAGAGGTGGTACCTGAGAATGATCTACACAAGTCACCCCATTCAGTATACTACTTGCCCATGCACGTGGTAACGAAGGCATCCAGTACGACAACCAAGATTCGTGCAGTTTTTGATGCGTCGAGCAAGACATCTAGTGGTATCTCTTTGAATGATTTGCTTTTAGTTGGTCCCACCGTACACTCGTCACTGATTGATGTTCTCCTGCGCTTCAGGCTCCATAGAGTAGCTCTGATTGCAGACGTTAGTCGCATGTACCGAGCGATTGCATTAACTGAGTCAGATCGTGATCTTCATCGTTTCATTTGGAGAAGCGCACCTAGTGGACCACTCAAGGATTATAGGATGACTCGTTTGACCTTTGGAGTTTCAGCTTCCTCATTTATTGCCAATATGTGTGTGAAACAAAACGCTCTAGACCATGTACTTGAATTCCCTCTGGCTGCTAAGGCAGTGGAAGAATCATTTTATGTCGATGATGGACTTACAGGTGCAGACTCAATTGAACAAGCCATTGAATTGCATCACCAGCTTCAAGCTCTATTCGCTAAGGGAGGATTTCTCCTTCGTAAATGGAATTCAAATGAGGAGGAAGTTTTGCAACATATTGATCCTCAGCTACGTGAGCAGAAGTCAGTTCACCCGATATCAGGCCCTGACGAGTACGCCAAAACCTTGGGAATTGGATGGAATTCAACTCTTGATCACTTTCGCTTGACAGTGGCAGATTTTCCAGCTGCGGAAGTTATGACAAAACGTTTGCTCACATCGGACATTGCCAAGACTTTTGATGCTCTTGGTTGGTTCTCCCCAGTTATCATCATGGCCAAAGTTCTCTTACAACGTGTGTGGGAGGAGAGGATTCAGTGGGACGAACCTGTGCCTGAAGATATTCAGCAGAAGTGGCGGAAATGGAGGTCTGAACTCATTCTAATAACTGGCAAATGTATCCCTCGATGTTATTTCCCCAAGGACGTCAACATTGTTTTCTGGCAGTTGCATGGCTTTTGTGATGCATCCGAGTCGGCTTATGCCGGAGTTGTATATGTTCGGATGGTGGATGCTGCTGGCTCCATTCACACCTCACTTGTGGTTGCGAAAACCAAAGTTGCTCCTCTGAAGAGGCTATCTATTCCTCGTTTGGAGTTGTGTGGAGCTCATCTTCTCTCTCAACTACTGCAACATTGCCAGAGTTTGTTTAGTGTCTCTACTACTGATATATTCGCATGGACAGATAGCACAATCGTATTGAATTGGATCGCCGGGAACCCACGTCGTTTTAAAACTTATGTTGCAAATCGGATCACAAACATCACTGAGGCTGTGCCACCAAGTCGCTGGAATCATGTGGAAGGCATACTTAACCCCGCTGATTGTGCTTCCAGGGGCATATTTCCTTCTGAGCTACTATCTCATGAACTTTGGTGGGACGGTCCACCCTGGCTTCGGCTAGGAGTATGTCAATGGCCTCAGTCGTCATCCCTGCAGCCAAACAGCCATGAAGTAGAGGCAGATGAGATCGTAGTGCATGTCGCCAACGTGCTGATCAATACCCTTATCCCCTTTGACCGTTTCTCTCGATTTGAATGCTTGACAAGAGTTACTGCCTGGATGCGTCGATTTGTACACAACTGTCGTTCACGACATCAGGGAATAGATCCCAAGTCTGGCTCTCTTTCTTCTGATGAGTTGAATACAGCGAAGCTTGTTTGGATTAATTTAGCTCAGTCTCAAAGCTTTCACGACGAGATTCAGTGCTTGGAAAACAGAAAGGAGCTCCCCAAGAGCAGTTGTTTGCGCGCTCTGCGCCCATTCCTCGATGATGGTAAACTTTTACGTGTTGGAGGACGATTGCACAATTCCCAATTTCCATATGCTCAACGACACCCTCTCATCCTCTGTGGCAAGCACTGTTTGACCAAACTTATCATTCGAGATGAGCATCTTCGACTGCTCCATGCTGGTCAAACTCTGGTCAATGCCTCGCTGGGACGACGTTTCCACATTGTTGGCCAACGCTCTGCGGTCCGATCAATCATTCATGCATGTGTTCAATGCAGACGGACGTCTGCCAGGCCTCAGCCTCCACCCATGGGTCAATTACCTCCACAGCGCATTACTCCAGGAATCATCTTTGAGAACGTAGGGATAGACTATGCTGGCCCTGTCTACATCAAGCTAGGTAGGGTTCGCAAACCTGTGGTTATCAAGGCTTATGTTTGTCTTTTTGTGGCCATGTCTGTCAAAGCTGTGCACTTGGAGGCTGTATCAGATCTCTCGTCATCCGCGTTCATAGCCTGTCTTAGAAGATTTATTTCACGACGAGGCAAGCCTCACTCCATTTGGAGCGATCATGGCACTAATTTTGTGGGTGCATCTCGTGAACTGAAAGAATTGGTTGAATTTCTTGAAAGGCAGAAATCCTCTGGAAAGATCCCTGAATTTTGTGCATCACAAGGTATCCGATGGAACTTCATCCCAGAAAGGGCCCCGCATTTCGGAGGCCTCTGGGAGTCAGCAGTCAAAAGTGTCAAGACTCACCTAAGGAGAGTTATGGGCAACGTCAAATTCACATTCGAAGAGCTAACCACAGTTTTGACTCAGATCGAGGCTTGTTTGAATTCACGACCTCTAGCTTCCTTACCTTGTGAAGGAGAAGGCCTCGAAGTACTCACCCCAGGCCATTACTTGATTGGACGGCCACTGGAGGCCTTGCCTGACTCGTCACCATCCCCACCAGTGTCCATGCTACGCCGCTGGGTTCTGACACAGAGTGTTGTGCGACATTTTTGGAAGAGATGGTCCTCTGAATATCTCACCTGTTTACGGAAGTTTTCTAAATGGCACTCTCCAACTAGGAATCTGCAGACAAATGACATAGTTGTTCTGCGAGACGAGAACTTTCTTCCTGCTAAGTGGCCAATGGGAAGGATCATTGGAGTCCATCCTGGCACAGACGGTACTGTTCGGGTTGTCACTGTCAAGACGGCCACAGGCATCTACAAGAGGCCAGCTGTTAAAGTTGCATTGCTGCTTCAAGCAAACTAACATTCTTATTGAAAGACTTTTGTCTTGGCCGGCGGTATGTTTGTGTCCTAGTGTATTGTTTGTGTTTCAATAGCTTACATTCTTGTTTGGTAAAGTATCGTCATCGTCATTTCCTCGTTTATGATTGTAATCATTCATTTTTTCTTATCGTATAATTAGAGAGCAAAAAATACAAAATTGTTGACAGTCTAAATGGTAGCTAGACACTTGGGCTCTCGCGCTCCGAAGACAAGCTCCTTCATAACTACTATTTTGATTGAGTTTGAATGTACGTGAGCAAATGGGATTTACTCCTTATTACTATGATAAGTACAACTCACCGAAACGCGGGAGGATCGATCAACTTGACTGTGGAGCTGGAGCGCCGACAAGGGCAAGTATTTCCATCTAAGGCGCACCACCAAACGGTCCAGGGATGCCAGTGATCCAATGCCCGATAGAAGGCTGCACATACGAGACCCCCGACGTCAAACCGGTAGTTGCAGACGCGCTCATCACAGCCCATGCAACCAGTCATGGAACCCCCAGTGGATCTACACAAGCAGCAAGGGTTGAGAAGGTAAAGAGACCGACTGTGTCATTGGCTGGCACCACAGAGGACTGGCAGTACTTTAAATCGAGATGGAATGACTACGTAAAGGCGACCAAATTAGAGGGAACAGACAGGATCATCCAACTATTGGAGTGCTGTGATGACCAGCTCCGCAGGGACCTCACCAGGAATGCTGGAGGCACCCTTACTGGAATGCCCGAAGACGCAGTGTTCGGGGCCATGAGGAGGTTAGCCGTAAGCGAAGAGAACACAATGGTAGCAAGAGTGACCCTACACAACATGAGGCAGGACCGAGCCGAGCCGATACGCGCCTACGGAGATAGGTTGAGAGGGCAGGCAAGCGTCTGCAAGTATACCAAGCAGTGCACAGGTTGTGATACCAACGTGGACTATACTGAAGCCATACTCAGGGATGTGTTATGCAGGGGTTTGGATGACACTGAGATACAGATGGATCTACTAGGAGACGAGAACCAAGACATGACATGGGAGCAAGTCCTCAAGTTCGTCGAGGCAAAAGAGGCAGGAAAGAGGTCAGCATCCCGCCTGTTACTACCACAAGCAACAGATGCAGTAGCTGGCAGCTCATACAAGAAGCAGAAAAGACCGTCGACCAGGGGCCCATCAAAGGACCAGGACACTTGTACATATTGCGGGACCAAGGGGCACGGAAGAAACCCCCCAACAAGACTCAGAAGAACTGAGTGTCCTGCCTGTGGGGGAGATAGCTTGAACGCTGCCACCAGAGTTCCAGTCAATTACTCATACGCCAGGAGGGTGGTCTAATTCCCGCCGCGCAGTCCAATTTCTAGATTAGAGTTTTACGTCTAAACGAAAATGATATGAGATAACGAGAGCAACGACTAAGAACTGAACTCACACACACGAGGACGAACTATAAATACAAAAATAAGACCACACCTACAATTGACACGAAAAGCTCTAAACATCCTGCTCTAGAGCGTTGGGTTCACGCCTAGAGCAGGCACATGCACGCACACCAAAAGTCGACAAACATACCACAAACATACGTACAATAAATCAACCTAGTTAACACACGCAAGCTACATGATATGATACACAACAATAATTAAGACACAAAAATGCATTCTCTGTTCCATAAGTTCTTTCTTCTCTTCTTTTTCTTTACTTCTCTTTCTTTCTTCTCTCTTTACTTGCGAGGGGTGGCTCCACACTGCCTTTGGCACCAAGTGCGACCATTGTGACAGAGACCACCACTTCGGGAAGATGTGCAGAAGCAAAGCTGACACAAAATTGGCCAGGGCCACTGAACGCGAAAGTGCCATATTCGACACACTATGCGAAATCACATCGACAAAGTGCTACACTGGACCACCATATTTTTGATCAGACCACAAAGGAATGGTCAAGGAAACAGTCCAACCTCTGGTCATATTTCATAGCCATCATCTGATTCCTCTTATCTACTTTAGAAGAAAGCCATACATCAGACTTCAGATGAGCATCAAGCAGGAGGACTATGACCATTTTGGATTCCCCCTCCAATCACTCCAAAACCAGGCCTTCACCAGTGCCATGGCCGACACAGGCTGCCAAAGCTGCCTGGCAGGCTTCAGAATCATAAAGAAGCTTGGCCTGTCCACCAGAGACCTCATCCCTGTTGATCTCAGGATGCATGCAGCAGACAACCACAATATTCACATTCTGGGTGCTGCCATACTGAGGCTATCCGCGAAAAGCGGCAAAGGAGAAGAGAGGTCTACCAGGCAGATGGTCTATGTGACTAACAGTACTGACAAGTTCTTCCTCAGCAGAGAGGCATGTTCAGACCTGGGAATCATCTCACATAATTTCCCAGCAATGGACGAGGTCAAGGAAACCAGTCTTAATGGCTCCATTGGCGCCGCCACGAATTCCACACCTCCATCACAACATGGTTGTCAATGCCTCAAACGTACTAAACCACCACCAATCCCTACCTCCCTGCCGTACCCAGCCACAGAAGCCAACCGGGAGAAACTCCAGCAATACCTCCTTGACTACTATAGCTCCAGTACCTTTAATGTCTGTGAACACCAAACCCTACCACTCATGGAAGGCCCACCAATGCGACTTATGATAGACCCACAAGCGTCCCCCACCGCTCATCATTCACCCATCCCAGTACCCTTTCACTGGCAAGACGATGTCAAAGATGGCCTCGACAGAGATGTGAAACTTGGAGTGTTGGAACCTGTACAGAACCTGTTACATGGTGCCACAGAATGGTTGTCTGTGCCAAGAAAAATGGCACACCCAGAAGGACCATCGATTTCCAGTCACTCAACCTCCATGCCACCAGGGAAACGCACCACACCCAATCACCCTTCACCCTTCCACAAGGCGAGGTGAGTCCCTCAAGGGAAGAAGAAAACCGTGTTTGATGCATGGAATGGCTACCACAGCATTCCTCTTCATCCTGAAGACAGACACTTTACCACCTTCATCACCCCATGGGGCCGCTACAGATATCGCACGGCCCCACAAGGCTACATTGCCTCAGGTGATGGATACACTAGACGAAATGATGAGATCACCACGTCCATACCCAACAAATTAACAAAATGTGTAGATGACACATGGTCTGACACGATAGAAGAAAGCTTCTACCAAGCATCCAACTGGTTAGACATCTGTGGCAGACACGGTATATGACTCCCGGATCCTATACCAGTCACTACCCTTACCCAGCCCTTATATACTCCATCACCAAAGCCATTGAGACGATCAGTAAGAGAAAGGAAACCCCCAGACCGATTCTTTTGACTTATACGAAACTCAGCCTTTAACCATCATGAGTCAAAGACTTAGGGGGAGACAGAGAACATTATATTCACCTGACGATTATTACCTAATTCATTCAGTTGCCCTTATCATTTAACTGATGATCCTTACCTACTCCATTCAGTTGTACTTATCATTGATTCATGTAACTACTATTTTGATTGAGTTTGAATGTACGTGAGCAAATGGGATTTCTCTTATTATTTACTATCCTCTACTCACTCCTGTATGCACACTCGCCCCATCCTCTACTCCTGTATGTACACTCACCCCATCCTCTACTTACCTGTGTGTACACTCGCCCCATCCTTCTGCCCTTCTCTCCTCTGTCCAGCTACTTAGATAATCGCTCAAAATTTTTTTTATTCTTTCCTTTTTTTCTATGAATTTTATTTCAATTTTTCCAGTTCAATGTTGTCTGTTTTGTCTTTTTGAATGGATATGCATCAACATGACAATAATAAAACTGAACTTTCATCAGCACCCATCAATTCTTCTCTTATTTACAAAGAGTCTGAAGACTCCTCAATTTCTGCTGAAATTTAGAAAATGATTCACCCATACCACCATCAGCTGGCAGCTGCCATGTGTGAGTCAGGTCCATAAAGAAGAAAAGAGAGGTGGGAGGGGGTGGGAACAAAGGGGGAAAACAACTTAAATTAGGATGTTAAGCATGAGTTGATATTGTGGTTTAATCAAAGTCAAATTTATCCTATTTACTGTAGCCTTATGTCACACATAAATTTTCCACCATTAGTACATTTTTATACAGCCTTGAAAGTCTCGCAAAAATCATATGAACACATTCTGCATGCCAATATTACTGTAAATATTCTAATATCCAATGCATTTTTTGTATTACGTATAAATATTAATAATTGCATGAATAAAAAACAATGCACAGTTAACTAAATAATTGATGCAACAGAAAATACAAAACTGAATAATAATAAAAATAAAACAAAAAACAAACAAGAAAGTTGGAACAAAGTAACATTTGAAGTCGTCTTCTTATTGGGTGGGGGACAGTTGTTCAGTACTTCATGGGCACACCTGTATCCACATTAACAGCAACATCAACGGGTAAGAAATTGATTCCATAATGTTGTTTGGGTTGCTATAAGCAGCTGCTAGCTGTCGTGACAAGGATACTTAAGTCAGTGTGGGTGCTACTGCTTGACAATTATGCAAATAATTCCATTACTTGTAAGTTTTGTATATCACCATTAATTTTTTCACATAACATCTAATTTCAGTATTCAGTGTGCAGCCATGAGCACTGCTTGTTGCTCCTGCAATCCCATAACCGTGTGGCAAAGAAGTAGACTACTGTCAGCAATAAACTAACACACAGGGCTTGCACCAACAACAGAAAGATAAAAATCAGTTTCTACTATGTGGATTGAGTGGAGAAATTTTACACTTACTAACCAGCCTAGCTATACAATGTTGGAACTCCGGATAAGTTGTGTTGTAGTTTTTAATCAAGCACAGCTACTTTCCATATTCTAGCAGCTATTTTTGTTATATACACGTCTTTGTACTCTATAAACATTTCTGACTATATTAATAAATATGTGTAACAAAAATAAAAGAAGAAAAAGAAAAAGGAAAAACAAATGGTAGCACTATGGAGCCTTAAAGAGTAGGATTGATTTTTGTGTGATAGAGTTCAATGAATAGATCAACACTAAAGTCTGCTTTCATTTTGTGCAGCAGTAAAATATGTGCTCATTTATTAGGTAGCTAGGTCTGCTTTGGAGCTGCTTCAAACTTTACATTTTCATGGCCAAAATTTTATTATAGTATAAATTCCGCATCTTCTTCAATATATCCCTCAAAATCAAATGAATTTTTATCAAGCATTGATAAAACCCCTTTGGTCCAGCCGCAGTCTCAAATAATTAGTTTTAGTGCCAGCAATCTGGATGTAGACATTGTTATTTGTTTGAGTCATTATGTTCATCTTTAGGCCACTCAACTGAATTGTGTCATTTTGTCAAGGAGGATATTGGGCTACAACTCAAAAATACTTGAAAGCAGTGTGGACAGTGTTAGAGAATCATACCTACATGTAGTAAAGGAGGATATTGGGCTACAACTATAAAATACTTGAAAGCAGTGTGGACAGTGTTAGAGAATCATACCTACAAGATTGTACAATAGGACATGTACAAGTAAATTTGTCTTGTACAACTCTGTAGGTGTGGCTTCTGGGTGTGCTAACTTAGATACTATTTTACTTGATCAGTCAGAACATGAAATGTTTCCCTGCATTATGGTCCTGGTCTCCCTGGTTCTTACTCCTCTGGCCATTTTTATTGAGGAATACGATTGCAAGTTGATTAGAGAGATAGTGGAGCTCTTTGAAAGAAGACTTACTAGTACGAGGAATCAAGAAAGAGGCACAGTCAGGCAATGACCCACCCTCACTCCTGTATGTACACTCACCCCATCCTCTACTCACTCCTGTATGTACACTCACCCCATCCTCTACTCACTCCCGTATGTACTCTCACCCCATCCTCTACTCACTCCTGTATGTACACTCACCTCATCCTCTACTCACTCCTGTATGTACACTCACCTCATCCTCTACTCACTCCTGTGTGTACACTCACCCCATCCTCTACTCACTCCTGTGTGTACACTCACCCCATCCTCTACTCACTCCTGTATGTACACTCACCTCATCCTCTACTCACTCCTGTGTGTACACTCACCCCATCCTCTACTCACTCTTGTGTGTACACTCACCTCATCCTCTACTCACTCCTGTGTGTACACTCACCCCATCCTCTACTCACTCCTGTATGTACACTCACCCCATCCTCTACTCACTCCCGTATGTACACTCACCCCATCCTCTACTCACTCCTGTATGTACTCTCACCCCATCCTCTACTCACTCCTGTATGTACACTCACCCCATCCTCTACTCACTCCTGTATGTACACTCACCCCATCCTCTACTCACTCCTGTATGTACTCTCACCCCATCCTCTACTCACTCCTGTATGTACTCTCACCCCATCCTCTACTCACTCCTGTATGTACTCTCACCCCATCCTCTACTCACTCCTGTGTGTACACTCACCCTATCCTCTACTCACTCCTGTGTGTACACTCACCCCATCCTCTACTCACTTCTGTATGTACTCTCACCCCATCCTCTACTCACTCCTGTATGTACACTCACCCCATCCTCTACTCACTCCTGTGTGTACACTCACCCCATCCTCCACTCACTCCTGTGTGTACACTCACCCCATCCTCTACTCACTCCTGTATGTACACTCACTCCATCCTCTACTCACTCCTGTATGTACACTCACCCCATCC
>WLWD01002585.1_pt1 | contig 13703 bp, 9 predicted proteins | sample 6712731 | NCBI WGS metagenome assembly WLWD01 (sample SAMN12718690, study PRJNA576275) | sponge metagenome | isolation source: marine sponge | host: Mycale hentscheli | place: New Zealand: South Island, Marlborough, Capsize Point | collected 2014-11-01
TTTGTCGGATGGGCTATACTCGTAAGCTCCGTCAAAAAGAAGCTGAAGCAAAACTGCGGCGAGTGGCTTAGGACGATCCCTACAAAATAGTGAAGTAAAAAAAACACCAAAGGGCTTCAACCGGGAGTACTGTGTTCAAAAATAATTATTTTTGGGTCTTAACGATAAGTTGCTCGCAGAAAAGCTGGCGAATCGGCAACGATTATGTCAGACCCATGTTTCACCGACATTAAAATCAACAAATTGCGCCAAAATGGCACGGCCAAAATTGAGCAATTTGCCTTTCCGAATACGGTCTAACTAGAGCCCATTCGAAAAGGGTATTTTGAGTATAAAATTTCTATATTCTTCATGGAATTGGACTTGAATAAATTGCGTAACGTGTTGTCTTGCAATAATTTAAAATCTAATTTAATTTACCACGGAGGCAACAATGATCAAGCAAATTCCAAATGACTCGGTGTGCAGCAGCAACCTATTCTTGCCGGTTCCGGATACGAACTTGAAAGAGCTCTTGTCTGAGGTTCTGGAAATGAGCCGTAGACATCCGGAAATTCTCGATAGCATTCGAAAGGATCAAGATGCAGTAGCGATAAAGAAAAAAGAGTTACGGCAAAAAGATAAAGCCTATTTTGAATCAAAATTCGAGGCCCTTCCAGAAATTTTGAGTGAAGTGGAACAAACGGAAGCTCCATCCCTTTATTTACAAGTGGGTCGTCCGCGAATGGAAGCCGAACTGGTGTTGATTTTTCTTGTCCTGCGAGGCGACTTCCATACCTTAAGCAGTTTATCATCAATTGAACGCTTACGGGATTCGGTCACAATTTTAGACTACTTGCAAAAACGTGATCTGCTTCTTCCCGGGATCACAACGATTGTTGAGAATGTAAATGCGGCGTCTAATGAAACACGAGAACAAATTCACCGTGCTCAGTGAGGGCTAATTCTCAGTGAGGGCCTAGACGATTTCAAGGAGCTGACATTCGACAGTACGTCCGTGGAAGGAAACGTAGAGTGGCCGACCGATGCGGGTATTCTGCTCAAGCTTATTGAGCGTCTGCTTAGTCTGGGTGGTAAACTTTCGAAGTATGGCGGTCCGTCACTCCGGGCATGGTGGATGGCAAGCTGGATTTCGTCTTTGCAAACGCTGCTGTTCAAGATCAATTCCATTGCCGGGAAAGCGAATAGTAAAAAGAGGATAAAGAAGTTCTATCGGAAATTTTTAAAGACAGCCTACAAAGCGCTGAGTTATCTGAAAAGGGAACTTGGAGAGATGAAAGAACGGAGCGCAAAACTCGATATGAAGCCAAGCCGTCGAGAAATGCTCGATGCCATTTCTAAGCAAATAGACGAGGATCTTGCAGATGGATATCATGTTCTTTTTTACTCGGAGAATCGGGTAATGAATGATGTCCATCTTCCTTCTGCGGAGAAGGTTTTGAGCATTTCAGATGAAGATGCAGCTTATATAAAGAAAGATCCTCGGCCCGCGGAAATAGGATATAAACCACAACTCGGTCGAAGCGGCAATGGTTTTATCCCTGTTTGTAAGGTTCCCAAAGGGAATGCCGCCGACTCGAAAGAATTTATCCCTGTACTTGATTTAGCCATTGAGAACACCAAGGCGGCGCCTTCTTCAGTGAGCGTTGATGACGGTTATTCATCAAAGTCAAATTTAGAGGACGCAAAAGAAAGAGGGGTAGCCACTGTGAGTATAAGCGGCTCAAAAGGGAAACGGATTACGCCCGAGTCAGATTGGGATAGTCCAGCCTATCTTGAGGCTCGTCGCAATCGTTCAGCTGTTGAATCGCTCATGTTTGTACTTAAATATGTGTTTGGCCTGAAGCGTTTTCGACGACGCGGTCTTGAGGAAGTTCGCGCTGAATTGCTTGAGAAAGTCATTGCGTATAATTTTTGTCGGATGGGCGATATTCGTAAGCTCCGTCAAAAAGAAGCTGAAGCAAAACTGCGGCGAGTGGCTTAGGACGATCCCTACAAAATAGTGAAGTAAAAAAAACACCAAAGGGCTTCAACCGGGAGTGCTGTGTTCAAAAATAATTATTTTTGGGTCTTAACGACAAGTTGCTCGCAGAAAAGCTGGCGAATCGGCAACGATTATGTCAGACCCATGTTTCACCGACATTAAAATCAACAAATTGCGCCAAAATGGCACGGCCAAAATTGAGCAATTTGCCTTTTCGAATACGGTCTAACTACTCCCAGCGAACCGTCGATGCCTATGTTGAGTCGGCTCAGGCCCTCGTCGAGCACTATAAAGAGGCTCCTCCAGGCCGAATCTCCAACCCCATGATTCAGGACTTTCTTCTACACCGAATGGAAAATGATTGCGTATCCTGGAATACCTGCCATCGGGATATGTACGGGATTAGCTATCTTTACAGGAATCTGCTCAAACGCGATGTTTCAAACTTTTTCATTCCCGGTCGTAAAACTCTCAAAAGACTGCCCAAGCCCTTAAGCTGGGAACAGATCAAACGCCTGATCAAAGTCACTTCCAACATCAAGCATCAAACCATTTTAATGACCATATACGGTTCCGGTGTTCGCGCAGAAGAAGCCGCTCACTTGAAAATTTGCGATATCGAACGCGATCGCGGACTTCTGCGTGTTGATCAGGGAAAGGGAAACAAGGACCGCTATACCGTACTCCCCGAAAGCCTAGTGAACCAGTTGATCCGGTATTACCGGGCCTGTAAACCCCTGATCCAGCTCTTTCCGGGACGGGATCCAAATAATGCCATTTCTGTAGCCTCTATCCAGCAGATTTTTTATAAAGCTCAGAGAAAAGCCGGTATCAAATGCGGCTGCGGCGTCCATTGTTTACGCCACAGTTTCGCTACACATATGATCGAAAACGGCTGGGATTTGGCCACCGTTCAGAAGCTCATGGGGCATAAATGGGCAAGTACCACTGCTAAGTATATCCATGTCAGCCAAAACCGGATCAAACAGATTAAAAGTCCCCTTGACTTACTCGGACTCGACGCCGGAGACCGCGAATCATGTCTGTCGCCTGTAAACAGGCGACAGAGGACTATACTGCAGAAGCGTACGTATTCAGTGATCCACGTTGCCATTTATACTACCTTCATTCTTTCTTAAATCAAGAGTACATATCGGCTAAAGTATTCTTTAGAATTCTCTCCTGGCTTTCCACCTTAGCCATCCCTGAAAAAATAATAAAAAAGACGAATTTTTCATTGATTTAATTTTCGTTGGTATTATTGTGTGTATTAATACGTGCAATTTAATTAAAAATTAAGGAATTATATCAGATATGAAAAAAAGAGAGAGATTAAAAAAGGAACTGATGAGCAACCTTGATATTATTATTGGTTCAGTTGTCATGTATCGCTCAAAATGTGGAAAGAACTGCACCTGTAACAATGGAGAGAAACATATCTGCTATTATCTCAGTTCGAAAAAAGAAGGTAGAACTAAAAATCTTTATCTTCCGCCCGGATCAATCGGCGAGGCAAAAGAAATGAATGAGAGATATAGGAAAGTTAAAGCCCTGCTGCAGGAAATCAGCCAGTGTAATTATGAGAGTCTGAAAAAAAGAAATCTTACCAAAGGGAAATAACAGTTGCCGAAAGCGCAAAGGTCAATCAGACATAATCATTCTTACGGAAAATGTCCGGAAACATGCAAACTTTCGCGACTGAGAGTAGAAAATGAGCAGCTGAAGAAGGAAAACGAACAATTCCGTCAGATTTTTGATGCTGCCGTGGATGAATTCAATAAACTCAAGCGACGGATTGAACGAATTAAATTGTGAAAAAGAGGCGAATAAAGATCTGGAGAAAAGAATTCGGCAACTGGAACGAGAATTGAGTAATGAACGTGGTAAAGCGAATAAATTCGCATCTATGCTTTTTGGTTTGAAGAGTGAGAAACTGAAATTGTCAGATATCAAAGTTGAGGATAGGAATTCTATTGTAGTTGAAGAAATCAGCGAATCAGAAATCACTAATGCCGGGGAAGACGAATCGGCTGGGGAGAAAGAAAAAAAGACTGAAGCGGAGAAGGACAATGACACGAAAAAGAGAAAATCCGGAGGTCAGGATGGCCACAAAGGAAATGGAAGGAAAATTCCTAAAGGGCTGCAGATTGTGGATAGAATTATTAGGCTGCCTGAGGGAGAAGTCATTCATGGAATTCCGGCGGAGAATTGGACGGAACAGAACGGCATGGATGAAGTATCATACACGATCAGAAAAAAAGTCGAATGGTACGTGGAACGTACTATCAGGCGTAAATATACTCCTCCTGCGAATTACGCCCCTGGCGTTCCCAAAATAATAACAGCTCCCATGCCGGCTAAACTCATTCAGCAGGGAAAATATGGGTTGGAAGTATGGATTGATATTCTTATCGATAAATATCAACAGCATATACCGATTCAGCGTCAAATTTTCGACATGCAGCAACACGAAGTCAATATGATTCCAGGAACTGTTTTCGGTGGTTTGAAAACAATATTTGGAACCTATTTGGAGCCTCTTTATAAAGAACTTATTATTGAATTGCAAAATGGAATAAGATGGCACGCTGATGAAACTCGCTGGTACATGCTTTGTGACGCCATGAAAAAATTATGGTATATGTGGGGATTCAAATCTGAAGATGTTGCTATTTTCGTTCTTGACGGCACAAGAAGCGCTTCTGTTCCTGCGAAAACTCTTCTGGGGATTACCGATATAGTACAACTAAAAGAACCAGTTGAAATTCCTGAGGAGAAATTGAAAATATTGAATGTAGACAGGTATTCTGCCTACAAAATGTTGGCCGGTTTGGGTTTGGTTCTTCTGGCCTATTGCTGGGCTCATGTGAGAAGAGATTTCACTGACATTAAAAAAAAATATCCCGAAGAGCACGGACTGCTCAGATGGGCAGAGGAATGGTTGTTGAAAATCGCCGAACTGTACAAAATTAATAATCAGAGAGTAAAACATCCTCCCGGAAGTGATATGTTTTTAGAACACGATTCGAGATTACGTGAAGCCATTCATGACATGGGAAAAGAAATCAACGTTGAGATTAAGGCTGATGAAGATGAAGTTCATGAAGCCAGACTTAAAGCAATGATATCAATGAAAAATCACTGGGAGGGACTGATTATATTTGTTGGTAATCCCGAAATCCCGATGGATAATAATAAAATGGAAAACGGAATAAGACCCTGTGCTCTGGGAAGAAACAATTATATTGGAAACCATTCACTTTGGGCCGGGGAATTGTCCGCCTGTATGTATTCGATCATTCAAACATGTAAACAGAATAATATCAATCCACGAACTTACTTGCAGTATTACCTTGAGAAGTGTATAGAAAAAAACGGCGATATGAGTCAGGAGGAAATAAATTCAATGTTACTAGGGAAATTAAAAAATAATATCATCGTGAAAAACGATTTGACCTTGAAAAAATTCTGATTTTTTGTTTTCTTTATATTTCCTGCAAAAAACGATTCAGTAAGAAGAAATTAGGTTTGAGGGCAAAACGGGGACCACTGAGTATGTACCTTTGACAACAAAACAGTCGGACGTAAAAGACTCGACAAAATCACACAAGCTAAAAAACAGAGCAACAGGAATTACAAAGGGTTCAATTTATTTTATCATGAAGACCTGTCCTTATTACTTACTGTTCTGCGGGGGGGAATACAACATCACAGGATTTAGAAACAAAGATATAAGGGCCAGACTACCCGCGTTTAATACCAGCAAAATATCAAGGCTTATTAAAAGACTTAATGTGTTTGGTCTTATAAAAAGGGCAGGTAAAATATACAAATACTACTTGACAAAGTTGGGAAAAGAACTGGTTATAACCGCTCAAAAACTTAAAGAAACCATATTGATTCCAGCTCTGAATTATTAAACTCTTGCCAAAAAATACACGAATATTATTGATAAGATACTAACTTGAAATTTTTGAAAGCGGCAATAAGGATTCGATTATTAAAGTGCTGCATATCTGTGAATTGAATCGTAAGGAACTGGAAATAAATAAGTCATCGAAATAATCATCTCATCTTCACATCATATTGTGTTGAAACTCAATCACAAAATCCTCAATGCAGTACGGCTGCGTCTGCGGGTTTGTTCAATCGCTTCAAGCCAATCTGACGCAAATCTGAGGGCCATTTCGAGGACTTATTTATTTCCAGTTCCTAAGCAGTATCAGAAATTAAAGGGGAATCGAAGTGATAAAATAGTCTTATTGATTTTATGATTAATATACCAGCTAATTGTGAGACAATAAAGGGAAGATTTTCGGGATGGTTGCATTAATTTTTTGCAGTAGAGGGGTGGGTTCTAAAATAAATTGACATTTTTGCGTCTCAGTTTATGACCATTTTTGAATCCATTTCGGTTGAGAAAACTTCCTGGATAAGCTCATTATTGCTGTGCTTTTCTCTCCGCCAAGTGGAACGCAGCTTAAAACGTCGGCTTTTATGATTCGTATAATCGATTAGATTACGCGGAAACATATCTTTGAAAAACTGAATTATTTAATTAAGGAGAAAAATTTATATGCCTTTAGCGAATCAATTAAAAAAGGGACATGTGGTGGGAATCAATAATGAACCGCATATTATTGGACAGATTTCATGTCAAACTCCATCTGCCAGGGGAGGAGCAACGCTTTATAAAATACGGGCAAGGAACGTCATAAGCGGAAATAAGACCGATCTAAGCTGCAAAGGGGACGAATCATTCAAAGAAGCAGATTATCAGAAAAAACCTATTCAATTCCTTTATCGGAACAGTGGAAATTTTTGCTTGATGGACCTTGAGGATTACAGCCAATTCGAGTTGGCGGAGGAAACGATAGAAGAAGAAACCCAGTTTTTGATTGAAGATATGGAACTGACTGCTTTGGTTATCGATGGAGCCATTCGCGGTATTCAGCTGCCTGATACGGTATCGTTGAAAATCATTGAATGTGATCCGGCGATTAAAGGCGCCTCGGCCACGGCGCGGACGAAGAGTGCCATCGTCGAAACCGGTTTTAACTTACAGGTCCCGGAGTACATGGAGAACGGTGAGGTGATTAAAATTGATACACGAACCGGGGAATATTTGTCCAGGGCTTAGCGTTATGGGCCTTAATAAATTGTTGGGGGCCTATAGGTCTTATAAGTCATATGGGACGTATAAGAGAACAGTGGGATCACATATGCAGCGCTCGTCCGCTTGTTGCCATTAATGCTGCTTCTTTAAATGATTCTGTAAATGTTGGATGTGCATGGACAATGCGGCCGATGTCTTCAGCAGAGGCCCTGAATTCCATGGCGACTACCGCTTCAGCGATCATGTCGGAGCATCTTGGCCCGATCATATGAACGCCAAGAATTTCGTCGGATTTTTCGTCGGACAGCACTTTGATAAATCCATCGGTGTCTCCCAAAGCTCTGGCCCTGCCGCTTGCTTTGAATGGGAACATTCCAACTTTGTACTTCGTTTTATCGGTTTTCAGGTCTTCTTCTGTTTTACCGGCGGCAGCAACTTCAGGCCAGGTATAGACGACGCCGGGGATAACGTTGTAATTTAGCTCGGGTTTTTCTCCGGCAATAAATTCTGCTGCTGCAACACCTTCTTCTTCAGCTTTATGGGCAAGCATTGGACCCGCAATTACGTCGCCTATAGCATAAATATTTTTGACGGCCGTCTGCAAGCTGTTATTGACTTCAATTCGTCCGGATTTATCTGTCTCCAATCCAATCGCATTGAGGTTTAGATCTCGGGTAAATGGACGTCTACCAATAGAGACCAGTACGTGGTCGCCTTGAATCGTGATGCTTTTTCCATCTTTTTTTTCTGCGGTGACGGTCACCTCATTATTATTGGCTTTGATCGCGGTTACTTTGGCGCTTAAATGATATCTGAAATTTAATTTTTCTAAACTTTTCTGTAAAACCTTTGCTACCTGGCGATCCATCGTTGGAACAAGGGAATCGAAAAACTCGATGACGGTTATATTGGCGCCCAAACGGCCATATACTGAGCCAATTTCCAACCCGATGACGCCGCCGCCGATGATCACCAACTCTTTTGGCGCCGACGTCAGGCTTAGTGCATGGGTTGAAGACAATATACGCTTACCATCAAATGGCGCAAAGGGCAGCGGCGTGGGTTCCGAACCGGCAGCAATTATTGTGTATTGACATGTAATAGATTCATTTTTATTAATTATTTTGATGGTGTTAGCGTCAATGAATGATCCAATCCCCTCAAAACGGGTAATCTTATTTTTTTTGATCAAGTAGTCAATACCAGTTACTGTTGCGCTAATGACGTCTTCTTTACGCGCCATCATTTGTGCGAAATTGAGTTTAATCCCTGAAATTTCAATTCCGTGATCTCCATAACTATGTTTTGCCAGATGATAATACTCGGATGAATCCAAAAGCGCTTTTGATGGGATGCAACCCACATTCAGGCATGTGCCCCCCAAGCCGTTATGCTTTTCAATTAATGCGACATTGAATCCTAATTGAGCGGCTCGAATTGCGGCGATATATCCACCGGGCCCCCCACCGATTACGGCTACATCAAACTGTTTAGACATTGTATATCCAATCGTTAAATTGATTATTAGAATAATTGCGTCTGTTATAAAATCAGCGACCTAACCTGATTTATTCATGTGATTTCTGCTGCTCGCATTGATACGGCATGCGCGGAAAAATTCTGAATGCAAGACGCATTGGTGATTGAACTATAAATCCAATAGCATTTTTATTGGGTCTTCACACTGTTGCTTTATTTTTACAAGAAATTGAACAGCGTCTGAACCATCAATAAGTCGGTGATCGTAGGTTAAGGCTAGATACATGATTGGACGAATGGTAATTCCCCCGTCTACAACAACAGGCCGTTCGACAATATTATGCATACCCATTATTGCACTTTGAGGAGCATTTACAATTGGCGTTGAAAGCATCGATCCAAATACGCCGCCGTTAGTAATGGTAAATGTTCCGCCGGACAATTCGCTCATGGTTAACTTATTGTCGCGTCCCTTAGTCGCTAAATGCAAGATTGTTTTTTCAATTTCAAAAAGGCTTAATGATTCTGCGTTTCGAATAACAGGAACAACTAATCCTTTAGGAGTTGAAACCGCAATGCCAATATCACAGTAATCGAAATACGTAATTGATTCATGGTCCATTTGGGCATTTATCGCCGGGAATTGTTTAAGCGCCTGGCAGGCCGCTTTAGTGAAAAACGACATAAATCCAAGATTAACATCATGCGTCTTCTTAAAATCTTCTTTATGCTTTTTTCGAATATCTATTATTGCCGACATATCCAACTCATTAAAGGTGGTGAGGAGCGCTGCTGATTGTTGTGCATTGATAAGTCGTTGTGCAATCGTTTTTCTGATTCGCGATAATTTTTCCGCATTGGAGGATCGATTTGACTTGAGTTGCTCACTCACATTGTTGAGTGGCTCCGGCGACTTTTCTATAATGTTGGGCGATTCTTTTTGTTCTTCAATCGCGTGGTCTGATTCGACGACCAATGTCGATTCAGGCGTTTTTCGCACTAATGTAATCGTTTCATCGGGAGACACTACTGGAATATTTGATTCGTAAAAATTCATAAACTTATGTTTCGAAGACGTCAATGCATCTTGTTTGTCACGTTCTTCGATGAAGTTGACGACGTCTGCTTTCGTAATTCGTCCACTTTTTCCGGTTCCTTTCAGTTCATTTGACGAAATATTTTTTCCGGCCATGAGTTTTCGAGCTGCCGGAGATGGAATGGATGCGTCATCAAGAACGTCGCGATCATTGCCGTTAGTATTTCCATTAACATTATCGACTGCCGAAGATTCTTTTTCTATATCGTTGTCTTGGAATCCGTTACGTTCAGGTTTTTTTGCAACAGAAGTATCAATATTGCCAACCGCCTGTCCTACTTTGACAGTCTCTCCTTCATGCGCCGTAATGGTTAATATGCCGGCTGCTTCGGCTGAAACTTCAAGCGTCGCTTTTTCAGTTTCCAATTCAAGAACGGGATCATCCATGGCTACATAGTCGCCATTTTTCTTAAACCATCTGGCAATGTCGCCTTCAGTAACCGATTCGCCAGCTGCAGGTATAATGATATCTACTTTCATTTTGCGTGTTCCTTTATGCGTATTGATTAACGCTATTATTTATTAAAACCCGTATTTAGTCGGGGAAAATATTAAATCATCATGGTAGTCGCATCTAACCTGAATAATTCATCAGTATTCTGCTGCAAGCCCTAATCTCTGCCCAAATAAGCCGATTAGCTCAATTTATTATGAGCGAGTTAAGCGCTCTCGCGACGAATCGCATGAATTAATCAGGCTAAGAGAACTTAACGTTTCCAATCAATATCTTTCTGGGTGTCGATAATCCCTTTTTCGAACATCTCACTTATGTAAGGCGGTTCTTGATCAAAAATGAAGTCATAAAAAATACCCTCGCTGTTTGCGGTTAAAATTATGGGGTATTCTGTATTATCTCTCCATTCGGGCGTATCTAATTTCAATGATGCTTGTCCCATACTGAGGTTTTGTCCGCCAACAAATTTATATTTTTCTGTCGTATTAGAATAAAATGTAATTTCCCCCGATTGATCATTAATTTTAACGGGTATGCTCAATAAGGGGCCTTCGTCTGTTTCCATTCCTCGTATACATGTAAGTTCGAATACTTCTGATTTTCCTTTAAGAGATATTGGATTAAACGAGCACCCCAGTATTTTTTGCTGACCAATTTTTGCAACCAATGCTTTGCTGGCCATCACCATATTTCCTAAGGCTTGAGCTTCAACACGGGCGGCGATATTCACATCATCTCCAATAACGGTATACTCCATACGATCCTTTGAACCGATATTTCCGGCAATGAATTCTCCTGCATGTATGCCAATTCCCATTGCGACAGGATCTGAATTTTCTGCTGCTAAATCCTGATTGAATCGGACGATCGCATTCTGCATTTGCAGCGTGCAGGACATTGCATGCGCTGCATCATTTTCGACAGCAACAGGCGCGCCCCAGATTGCCATGATTGCATCACCGCCAAATTTGTCAATCGTGCCCTTTTCAGAGAGTATTATACCCACCATAACCCCAAAATACAGATTCAATTGTTTGATGATTTCTTCGGCGCTGCTCTTTTCGCTGCGAGATGTAAATCCCACAATATCACAAAACATGGTGCCGCCCTGACGTAATTCACCACCGAGTTTCAGTTTATTGTTCATGACTTCTTTGGCGACTGCCGGTGAGAAAAAGCGCTGCAGCTGGGAGGTTCGGGTGGCTTCCTGAGCAAAATCTTTTGCTGATTTTGCGTTACGCATAAAAAGCGCTGCCTGTTTGGAAACACCGGCAATATCATTTAAATCTTTTTCTGTAAACGGATTGGTAATGCTGATGTTTTCGATTTGTAATATCCCATATAGTTCACCTTGGGATATAAGCGGAACGCACATAATGGAACAGATATTTTGTGCAATAATGCTTACCGCTGTTCCGAATTGTTCATCCTGCGACATGTCGCCGGTCAATAAGGCTTCTCTCTTGGTCAATACATCACTAATGACTGAACGGCTTATTTTAACTGCGCTCTTTTTCTTTTGATCCGGGTTTTGATATTGGACGAGTTTAACTTCAATGTCATCGATCATGCTCCCTGTGATGAGTAATGCACGATAAGCTTGTGGGAACACCTGTAGAAGACAATTTAAAATTTGTTGAAATAGTTCGTCTTCATCCATCGTTGACGAAAGTGCATTGGTCACCTGAGATAAATTGTCCAGCCGTTTTCGCAAGTCAATAACCATTTGCAAGGCTTCCCCTGAATCTTCTAATAGTTCACCTTCATCGGCGGGGCCAATGCCAGACGAGGGGTCAATCGACTCCATTGACATTGATTTGTCATAACGCTTTCCAACATCGTCCTCAATAATCACCGAAGATAACTTTAATCGTTCTTCAGGCGGGGATATGAACCGGACAATGTAGTTGCTGATATTAATGATATCATTGTCGCTCAGTTCATTTTTTGTGATTGATTCACCATTTAGGTAGGTGCCGTTCCGGCTTTGCAAATCTTCAATAAAAAACTTGCTATGCATACTGAACAAACGACAATGCTTTCTGGATATTCCCGGTGTGCGCAGAATGACGTCGCATGTTGAATGTCTGCCGAGAATAAGTGTGTCAGAAATTTCGTATTTTTGTCCCTGAAGAGCCCCGTTTTCTATTACAATATAAGCCATAAATGGATGTTTATTTTGATGATGATCTTTCGCATTATACGGGAATATTTGCTTATCCCGCGACAGTTTTCCAGTATTAAATTTTAACCCACAATATTATATCTAATCCAGATATTTATCAAGATAATGCTCAAAAAAGTTGGAATCGTTAAGAAGAGTGATTTATTTTGTTTTGTCGTCATTGAAAAAGTTCAATCACGGGGAAAATTCGAAACGGTAAGCGGACTGTAAAACATTATTATCTGAATTTTTTTAATATTGCAAAAGAGCAACTTTCGAGGCCTCCGATTCGCGGTCTTGATTAGTAAAAGCGGAAACTTCATTCGGGCAATAGGCCCGTTCGTAGCTCCCGAAGGCAGTCCCGCAATTAACATCGCCAAAAAATGCTTAAGTTTCAAAGAAGGGGTAAAATCATGTCAAAATCTATCTTTAAGCCGTCGAAAGTGTTTCAGGCGCAATCTCTTGTTAACAGTTTTGATGAGTATAAATCGTTATATGAAGAAAGCGCAACAGAGCCTGATGCTTTATGGGAAAAGATCGCGAAAGAATACGTCACCTGGTTCAAGCCGTTTTCAGCAGTGAAGGAATATAATTATCACGATGCGGAGATCAAGTTTTATATTGATGGTAAAACAAATGTTAGTTACAACTGTATCGACAGGCATCTTGACTCCCGTGGCGATCAAACTGCGATAATCTGGGAAGGCAATGAACTAGGAGTTGACAAGAAAATCAGCTATAAAGAGCTTCATGTTAGCGTCTGCCAATTCGCGAATGTACTGAAATCAAATGGTGTAGCAAAGGGGGATCGAGTCACAATCTACATGCCTATGGTGCCCGAACTCACTGTCGCGCTGTTGGCCTGTGCACGTATTGGCGCCATTCATTCCATTGTGTTTGGCGGTTTTTCAGCAGATTCTCTTAGAGGACGAATTATTGATTGCCAGTCAGACACGATCATTACATCTGATGAATTATTGCGCGGCAATAAAATTATTCCAATGAAAAAAACGGTTGATGACGCCGTTAATGATCTGGATTTTATTAAATCCGTATTTGTATTTAGGCGAACCGGCGGCGAGGTTCCCTGGACAAATGGTCGCGACAAGTGGTGGCACGATGAAATGTCCAAAGCGGATGCAACCTGCCAATGTGAGGAAATGGATGCAGAAGACCCGCTTTTTATTCTTTATACATCCGGCTCTACAGGTAAACCTAAAGGGGTAATGCATACTACTGGAGGTTATAATGTATACACGGCGTTTACACATAAATTGATATTTGATTACCACGACGGCGACATTTACTGGTGTACGGCAGACATTGGCTGGGTGACGGGACATTCGTATATTGTTTACGGTCCACTGACGAACGGCGCTACAACCATGATGTTTGAAGGGGTGCCTACCT
>WLWD01005381.1_pt1 | contig 13688 bp, 15 predicted proteins | sample 6712731 | NCBI WGS metagenome assembly WLWD01 (sample SAMN12718690, study PRJNA576275) | sponge metagenome | isolation source: marine sponge | host: Mycale hentscheli | place: New Zealand: South Island, Marlborough, Capsize Point | collected 2014-11-01
AGGCGGAGTAGAGTGGGGGCGTGGAGTCAGTGGAGAAGGTAAGGCGGAGTAGAGTGGGGGCGTGGAGTCAGTGGAGAAGGTAAGGCGGAGTAGAGTGGGGGCGTGGAGTCAGTGGAGAAGGTAAGGCGGAGTAGAGTGGGGGCGTGGAGTCAGTGGAGAAGGTCAGGCGGAGTAGAGTGGGGGAGTGGAGTCAGTGGAGAAGGTAAGGCGGAGTAGAGTGGGGGTGTGGAGTCAGTGGAGAAGGTAAGGCGGAGTAGAGTGGGGGCGTGGAGTCAGTGGAGAAGGTAGGTGGAGTAAGTGGGGTGGTGCGTGGAGTCCAGTGGAGAAGTAATGCTGAAGTGAGATTAGGGGGGGCGTGGGTCAGTGGATAAGTTCAGGCGGATTCATTGGGGTGCGTGGAGTCGTGGAGAAAGGTAAGGAGTGGAGTGGAGTGGGGGCGTGGAGTCATTGGATAAGGTCAGGCTGATTAGAGTGTGGGCGTGGAGTCATTGGAGAGGTCATGCGGAGTAGAGTTGGGCGTGGAGTCAGTGGAGAGTAAGGTGAGTAGAGTTGGGGCGTGGAGTCCGTGGAGAGGTCAGGCGAGTAGAGTGGGGGCGTGGAGTCAGTGAGAAGGTAAGGCTTAGTATAGTGGGGGCGTGTAGTCAGTGGGAAAGGTAAGGCGGAGTAGACAAATTGGGGGCGTGGAGTCAGTGGGAAGTCGGCGGAGTAGAAGTGGGGAGTGAGTCGTGAGAAGTAAGGTGGAGTAAGAGTGGGGCCGTGATTCATTGGGGAAGGTCTCCGAGGCGGAGATAGTGGGGGAGTGGGATTCGTGGAGCAGTAAGGGCGGAGTAGAGTGGGGGTGTGGAGTCAGTGGAGAAGGTAAGGCGGAGTAGAGTGGGGGAGTGGAGTCAGTGGAGAAGGTAAGGCGGAGTAGAGTGGGGGCGTGGAGTCAGTGGAGAAGGTAAGGCGGAGTAGAGTGGGGGCGTGGAGTCAGTGGAGAAGGTAAGGCGGAGTAGAGTGGGGGCGTGGAGTCAGTGGATGCACTGTGGAGAGAGAGAGGGTTAAAGTGTGTGTGTGGAGTTGTTAGCTGTATTGATTATCATGGTTCATTGTATTCTAGACGACAGAAGAGACGAGGCAAGCTCTGGAGAAGCTGATCCAGGGTAAAGTGGCTGCAGCTCTCCCAGTGAGAGCAGCAGAGAAGCAGCAACCAGCACAGTATGTACGCTACACTCCCTCCAATCAAGCAACCTCGTACAACTCTGGTGCCACTCAGAGGATCGTGAAGATAGTGGAGGCCCAGAAGGATCCCATGGAGCCGCCCAAATTTAAAACTAACACCAAGATTCCTCGAGGCCCCCCATCTCCCCCAGCTCCTGTGCTACATTCTCCTACTAAGAAAGTGTCTGTAAAGGAACAGCAAGAGTGGAAGATACCACCTTGTATCTCCAATTGGAAGAATCCCAAGGTGAGGAGCTAGAGGCAGATGGTGCACTCACAAGTTCATTTGTCTCTGTGTGTGTGTGTGTGTGTGTGTGTGTGTGTGTGTGTGTGTGTGTGTATGTGTGTGTGTGTATGTGTGTGTGTGTATGTGTTGGTCTGTAGGGCTATACCATTCCACTGGATAAAAGACTGGCGGCTGATGGGCGTGGCTTGCAAGAGCATACCATCAATGATAATTTTGCCAAGTTGGCTCAAGCTTTGAACACTGCCCAGAGAGAAGCTCGCAAGGCCATATCTCTGCGCTCATCTATGGAGAAAAAGGTCTCTAATCTGGAGAGACAGAAGAAAGAAACACATCTTCGTGAATTGGCTCAGAAAGCGAGGGACTCACGAGTAGGTATCAGAACAGCTCCAGCAGAGGAGAACCCTGAGGCTCAAGAGAGAGATCAGTTGCGCTATGATCGACACAAGGAGAGAGAACGTCAGCGTCGACTGGCACGGGCTCATCCAGACAAGAGGTCGAAGCTGGACAGAGAGAAAGACAGAGATGTGTCAGAGAAGATAGCACTGGGCATGCCGGCCAAAACAGTCCAGCAGGAGTCCATGTTTGATCAGCGTCTGTTTAACCAGACTAAAGGCCTGGACTCTGGGTTCAGTGGTGGAGCTGATGACAACTACAATGTGTATGACAAGCCATGGAGAGCTGGAGGAGGACTGGCAGAGAAGGTGTACAGACCTAGCAAGACTGACAAAGATGTGTATGGTGATGACGTAGAGAAGCTCATCAAGACTAGTCGGTTCCAGCCTGACAAAGGCTTCTCTGGTGCGGATGGCAGCCAGGTGAGAGATGGACCAGTGCAGTTCCAAAAAGAAGTCGATGAGGATCCATTCGGATTAAATAAATTTTTAACTGAGGCTAAGAAAGCAAAGAGACCGGCTGAAGAAGAGAAAGAGAGTAGAGTGAAAAGGCCCAAGTACTAAGAAGAGGACACATATTGTTCTAAACTTTTATAAATACTTTGTATCTGCTGGCACTATTTAAATTTCTAAAGTATTCATTTATTCACAAAAACTAAACTGGCTTGTTAACCTAATGAATAGGTAAAGGTCGACAGTCATTGCTGTGCACCTCCTACTAATTGGATGTGCTTTATATGGAATGCAGATTTCTAACAATTTCTTTTTGTTGACTGTCCTCTTAGTTGTACTTAATATTAGTGTAGCTGTGTGAGGTATGGGACAGACTCAAGGGCATGAGTTACCTTATGATGTCGGCGAAAAATTCAACAGTTTGTCTTCTAAATCGATTTGGTCCGTTCATTCGGGCAAGAAGAAAGTGAGTTTTGTATAGGTATCCATTCTCACAGTTCTTCATTTAAGTCTCCTGTTTTATGATAGACTACTGGGGAAAGCGTGACAGTCTTTGTGTTCGACCATACTGATAAATCTCCAGAAGAAGTAAGTTCTCATTTACAATGTTTGAGTCTGCAGTTGGCTGGTATATTTGGCTAGTAATTTGACCATCTTGATACTCCTAGCGAATTCTTGACAACAAGCTCTCAGCTACAAAAATAAAAGACCATCAATTTTAGCACACAAATACAAAATTATTTTTTTACCTCAATTTCTTGAGCAGTGGTAACTTCCATAGTATCAAATTTAAGCCATTCTGACTATTTGAATTTACCAGTCACTGTTGACAAGCTCTTAGCTACAAAAAAGAAAGGCCAGAGTTATTTTTGCAGATTTAGCTAACAAATATGGAATAACGTACTTACCTCAGCTTCCCTCAAGTAGTAGTAGCTTCCTTAGCATTAATAATTATGGCATTCTGACTACCAATGGCTCTTGACAACCAACGTCATATCTCCTCCCCCCCCCCCCCCCCCCCCCTAAAACGGCGAAGTTTTGAAATTACATCTGGAAAAGGGTCTTCAATGCCATAGTAACCGGTCACAGCAACATTTTGTGTCTTGAAAAACAAGGGTTTTCGCCGGAATTTTCTCACACTTCGGAGCTTAAGTTTAAAGTAAGGCTTGTTTAATGCTGTAGTTTCAGAATAAACTGGAGTCAAGCCTAAAAAGCCGTATTTTTAGGAGAAAAAAGGGGACCCGCACGCGCGTTTAAGGGGCATACATACCATCCATACACACACACATATATAACGTATACCCGATTTTGCATTATCCACCCCTAATAGTATCTCTCTCGCTTCTCTCGCTCATTAATTGGCGAGCGAGCGTAGCGAGCGAGACACTTACAGGGGTAACACAATTGAAAATCGGGGATGTTTGTTTATTTATATATGTGTTTGGACGTATGTTATAGTTATAAACCAAAATTGAGGTTTGTATGCGATTTATAAACTCTGAGACACGAGGGCGCAGCCCGAGTGGCGAGGATTTATAAATCGAAATACAAACCTAATGATTTTGGTTTATAACTATTTTATAGCCCAAACATAAACAACGAGCAAAGTACAGCGTTAGCTATCTTAGTAATTGTATTAAAGTACCCAAACTCTTCATTATTCCATTTTGCTTTGATCTGCCTTCTACCATAATTATGGTTGCTAAGAACTATATCAGACTTTTCCCCGCTAATACATTTTCTTACGAGCATACCAGACTGTATCAGATTTATAGTTCTTAACGACAAGCGCGGTCGCTCGGGTAACGGGCTATAAGTATGTCATTTTGTACTTTGACCCTCCGTATTTTTGTGTTCGCTCCGCGTTCGACCCCGTCCCAAACTTCACTAAACAGAATCCTCCGGTTTAGCGACCATTACCCGTATCACCTTAGAAATTGAATTGTTTACTGCTCTGAATTCTTTTGCGGGTGCAGTTAAAACGCAAAAACTTATGGGAGCTCCATTTCTATTCGAGTTAGTTGCTATTTGTCACAGTTATATGCCCTACTCAACAGCATTTACTTGTAAATTCATTGTCCACTAGACGAACCGCGAAGGTAAGTCTTGCGTAGGTATGTTCAGTTGTGTGAAAGTATTGTGCGTTACAACTACTACTAGTGGTGTGCTTGAGCACAAATGGCGAGCGAGCCTTAAACTACACTATTGTTAATGATTGATTTTAACAACTAACACTCAAGCTACTAAAATAAAGTTGAGTTTTTAAATTAAGTTAATGCGGTAAAGGGGTTTCAATTCCATAGTAACTGCTCCCTGCAACTGTTTGAATTGAAAAAGAAGCAACAAAATCAAGTCACGTTATTTAAAATTTTCTTTGTGATATTCTTAATAGTAGTTGTAACGCACAATACTTTCACACAACTGAACATACCTACGCAAGACTTACCTTCGTAGTTCGTCTAGTGGACAATGAATTTTCAAGTAAATGCTGTTGAGTAGGCCTTATATAACTGTGACAAATAGCGTAATAACTTACCACTGCCACTAACTCGAATAGAAATAGAGCTCCCATAAGTTTTTGCGTTTTAACTGCACCCGCAAAATAATTTAAAGCGGTAAACAATTCCATTTCTAAGGTGATACGGGTAACGGTCGCTAAACCGGAGGATTCTGTTTAGTGAAGTTTGGGACGGGGTCGAACGCCGAGCGAACACAAAAATACGGAGGGTCAAAGTACAAAATGACATACATACGTCCAAACATATATCTAAATAAATAAACAAACATCCCCGATTTTCAATTGTGTTACCCCTGTAAGTGTCTCGCTCGCCGATTAAGAATGTCACAAAGGAAACTTTAAATAAAGTGACTTGATTTTGTTGCTTCTTTTTCAATTCAAACAGTTGCTGGGAGCGGTTACTATGGCTTTGAATCCCCTTTACCGCATACATAATTTAAAAACTTGACTATTATTTAAGTAGCTTGAGTGTTACTTGTTAAAATCAATCATTTAACAATAGTGTAGTTTAAAGCTCGCTCGCCATTTGTGCTCAAGCACACCACTAGTTACATGCATGTAATGTGCGTGTGTGTGTGTAGATCAAGCTGGCACAGGCAGCTCATCTCAGACTTAAGACTCTACGTCATCCAAACATCCTCAAGTACATTGATGGAGTAGAGGTAAGGAGATGACATGGGAATTACATGTTAGTGGCACATGTGATAAGTTAGTGGCACGTGTGATGAGTTGGTGGCACGTGTGATGAGTTGGTGGCACGTGTGATGAGTTGGTGGCACGTGTGATGAGTTGGTGGCACGTGTGATGAGTTGGTGGCACGTGTGATGAATTGGTGGCACGTGTGATAAGTTAGTGGCACGTGTGATAAGTTAGTGGCACGTGTGATGAGTTAGTGGCGTGTGTGACTGTTGGTGACACGTGTGATGATAGTGGCACATGTGACGTGTTAGTTTATATAACAGATGATGTAAATACACTCAATCCTCCCAGATCCGGACGTCCCTATTACGGGCACGTCCATTAACCGGGCACCAATTGCGCGAGAAATGACGATACTTACCAGTCACGCAGTCGCGACGACAAGCTGCATTTTTTGTAATGGAAGTGTCACCAGTAGCCGGTAAACGGAAGAGAGCAGTGCTTAAAAAGTTTAATATAGTGAAGGGATTAGAAAAAGGAATGTCTCAGCGCGCTGTTGGAGAAAAGTTTGGTGTGGCGAAGTCAACTGTGGCTGACATCTGGAAAGACCGGGCGAAGCTGTCTGCTGCTGCTTCTTCGAGTGAATCACCAGCATATTCATACAAGAAGCGTTGTATTGTACGCCCTCCTAAGTTTCAATTAGTGGATGAAGCTTGTTGGAAGTGGTTTAGCCAGCAGAGGTCTAAGGGTGCTCCTGTTTCTGGTGTATTACTCCAAGAAAAAGCAAGGCAATTCTTTACTAAGCTCTATCCAGATGAAATCCCAGAGAGTTTTAAAGCAAGTACAGGATGGTTAAGTAAGTTTAACTTCCGTCATGGAATAAAGAATGTTCAACTGAGAGGAGAACTATTATCTGCTGATATTTCTGCTATTGAGCCATTTTGTGAAGAGCTTAAGAATGTAATTGAAAAGGAAGGCTATAGTCGAGATCAGATTTTTAATGCTGACGAGACAGGTCTCTGGTGGAGAATGACACCTTCACATTCATTACACTCTGGTGCAGCCAGAGCAGCCAACTTCAAAAAAGCCAAGGATAGAGTAACTATTTTGGGTTGCTCTAATGCATCTGGTAGCTATGGTTTGCCTTTAGTTTTAATTAATAAAAGCGCAAAGCCGAGATGCTTTAAACATATGGACATGACAAGCTTACCAGTGAGTTACTATTCACAGAAGAAGTCATGGATGAATTGCGAGATATTTGGACAATGGTTCCACCGGGAGTTCGTGCCCTTAGTTACAAAATTTTGTGAGGCACAGGGGTTGGAGAAAAAAATTCTTTTATTGCTGGACAATGCACCATCTCATCCCTCTGCAGAAACCTTGCAGTCTGATGATGGAATGATAAAGACTATGTTCTTGCCACCCAATACCACAGCAGCAATACAGCCTATGGATCAGGGTGTCCTTGACCCATGTAAACGCCGATATAAAAGGAAATTGCTATCACAGGTGATATTAGAAAATGAATCAGAAAATAAGTCTGTTCCTGAAATTTTGAAGGGCATAAATATGAAGCATGTGGTCTATTGGATTGCTTCCGCTTGGGATGAAGCTTCTTCAGACAGTCTTGGAAAAGCATGGAAGAAGTTGCTTCCGGTGTGCGGCTCAGATTGTGATCAGAATCACCAAGAAGATGACACTACAGAATCATTTAGTACTGAGGTCACTGAAATTGCTACTCAGCTTGGACAAGACATTGATGATATCACTCATTGGATGGAAGCAGATATTAGTGACCCTGGACATCAACTTATGGATGATGATGAGATTGTGGCGGATATGATAGATGACAGTAATGAAAGAAATGAAGAAAGTTCAGATGAGGAAATCGTAAATGAGTCCAATGTTAGTGCAAGTGAAGCATTTCAGGCCCTTGAAGTCACACGTCGCTGGCTTGAACAACAACATGCAGACCCTAATCATCTCCTACTGGTTACGAAGTGGCACGATGAAGCTTCCAGGATCAGAAGTCAGTCACTCAAGCAAACTAGCCTCCTTTCCTATTGCAGTCAAAACAAATGAAGTTACAACATAATTATATATTATAAACCTTATCTTACATTTAAAACATAACATCATCACTAAAACCAATTAAACAAATATTTTAGAGTTGCACCGATATTGGAATAAGCCGATATTCCGATATACCGATATTAATGGCAGACATCTGCCGATACCGATAACTGATCCGATATTTAATTAATTTTAGTCAAAGCATAATTATGACAAAGAAATTAAACAAAACAATAAACATTATTTAGGATGACAGAAAACTGAAATTGTTCTTTATAAAAAGAAGAGTTTCTGCTCTTTCAGGGGCAAGGCGGTTTCTTTTATCGTCATATATTTCTCCTGCTCCAGAAAAAAGCCTCTCAGATGGCACGGACGTGGGAGGAGCAGAAAGATACTGCCTGGCCAGGTTGGCTAGATGTGGAAATCTATTTCGATTATCATTCCACCAGGAAAATGAATTATTCTTATGAAACGAAACCAATGGTTCAGAGAGATATTTGTCCACCTTGCTCTTGTCTGTGCTGTCAGTGTCAACAACTCCAGCTTCTTCAAGAATGTCAGAAAAACATTTAAGGACAGTTGTCTTTTGACGTTTAGGAGATGGCTCCCTGACTTCACTTTCTTGCTCAGTGCATCTGTCAACTTTCTCCTCCAGTACCTTCCGAGCTCTTAATTTTTCAATTGATCCACTGAAGAACTTATCTTTGAAGCGACAATCGAGAATTGTTGCTAATACCAAAGAACTATTGCTTTCAACATCTGCAAACCTTCTATTTAGGGCTGACAACATGTGTTGTTTCATGGTTTGTACACCTTGATCATTTTCATGATTTTCCAAAGTCTTGCGTAAAGCCCTAATAAAAGGAATTATCAGCGAAGCAGAAGCCTGTTCAGTTGATATAGATTTCGTTATCTCTTCAATTGGATTGAGCACAACAATAGCCTTGTTAACAATGTCTAACTGATTAGCCGTTAACTGTGAAATACTGTGGCCATGATCACTACAATATGCACCTAACGCCATTTTCTGTTCCTGCACACTCATCAGCATGTACAAAGTGGAATTCCACCTTGTTGGTTCATCCTGCTTGAGATGATGAACTGGAAGGCTGAGACTCTGTTGTATTTGTTTCAGTTTGGAATAAGCCAATGGTGAATGTTTAAAATGGCCAACAATTTTGCGGCAGACAGCAACTGTATCTTTAACCAACCGTTGTGATAATACACCTTCATGAACTATTAGCTGGAGTGTGTGGGCAAAGCAACCCAAGTCAGCATATCCTCCATCCTTCATAGCCTTGACCATATTGGCTGCATTATCCCGAACAATCAGATGAACTTGTTCCTTTTCAATAGACCATTCCTTGAACATGGTTTCAAACATGTTCGCAATGTTTTCTCCAGTATGAGACCCAGGAAATGATTGTGCATGCAGTACTGCTGACTTCCTTTCAAATGAATCAGTTAACCAGTGTGCTGTTAAGCTAAGCAGAGAATTACTACTAATATCTGTAGTCCAAATATCTGTTGTGAAACTTAGATACTTTACTTGTGCAAGCTCTACCTTCACTTTAATCCTTATCTCCTCGGTAATTGTAGGGATGACTGTTTCAGTTATGTAACGTCTGCTTGGCAAGCTATACCTTGGTTCCAGAGCTTGTAAGAGAGCTTTAAAACCACTGTCTTCAACAATCGAGAATGGTTGATTGTCCAATGCCACCATTTCAGCAATTTTCCTGTGAATTACCTTGGCTCTAGGATCATTCACATCCCACTTGTTGACACGGTCTTGGCTCTCAAAAAGAGTTATTTGCTTCGTCGTTGGAGCTGGCACTGGCTGTTTCCCTTCCAATTCCACTCTCTTCTTCTCTTCGTACTTCTTAAATTCCTCTGGATGTCGACTCTTCAGATGGCTTATTAAGTTGGTGGTGTTGAAACTTTTAGTTGTAGCTCCGCCACGTGACACTTTTAGCTTGCAATTATTGCAAATAGCGTACTTGGTGTCGTCAGCTAAGGAAAAAAACAGCCACAGCGCTGACTTCTTTCGGGAACCACTCGCACTCGGAGTAGCCATAGCTGGCTTTAAAAACTGAACCACACGGAAAAGAGTTTCGAGTTAGTTTGACGAGACCAAATGTGACAATGATCACGTCACTAATGTGCACGTGACCGAACGCATATCGGGAACGAATCGGCTCGTTTGAAATCGATGCCGATACCGATATTTTTCTGGCATATCGGTGCTATACCGATAGCCGATCCGATTATCGGTGCAACTCTAAAATATTTATTTAAAGTTTTAATAAGGTGTTCCCAGTTACGGGCAAATCTGAGATACGGGCAGGTCCCGGTCCCAAGGTGCCAGGATCTGGGAGGATTGAGTGTACCCCCGATTTTTTATTGTATTTTTCCTGATAGTGTCTTGCTTCGCTCTCTCACCAATAATACACACACATGCATATATACACACATACAACACCAGCCATTGGCTTAAGTCTGCACTCCTGATAGTGTCTTGCTTCGCTCTCTCACCAATAATACACACACATGCATATATACACACATACAACACCAGCCATTGGCTTAAGTCTGCACTCCTGATAGTGTCTTGCTTCGCTCTCTCACCAATAATACACACACATGCATATATACACACATACAACACCAGCCATTGGCTTAAGTCTGCACTCCTGATAGTGTCTTGCTTCGCTCTCTCACCAATAATACACACACATGCATATATACACACATACAACACCAGCCATTGGCTTAAGTCTGCACTCCTGATAGTGTCTTGCTTCGCTCTCTCACCAATAATACACACACATGCATATATACACACATACAACACCAGCCATTGGCTTAAGTCTGCACTCCTGATAGTGTCTTGCTTCGCTCTCTCACCAATAATACACACACATGCATATATACACACATACAACACCAGCCATTGGCTTAAGTCTGCACTCCTGATAGTGTCTTGCTTCGCTCTCTCACCAATAATGCACACACATACATATATACACACATGCACCAGCCATTGGCTTAAGGGTGCCCGCACACCGCCTACGCAATTTTTTGTTGATGGTTGCTATGCACGATTACTACTATTGTATACTTACAGGGGCTTCTCCACTACAACACAAGGACAAAGTACCTGCCGAAGGAGCCGCTCACTAATTTTAGAGCGAATCTGGAGGAAATATCGGGGCCTGGTTATAAAACTTTGGGGCACTTTTTTGGAGCGGTGCGGTAAGTTGGAGCTCCGCAATTTGGTGCACTACTAGCCGAGCCGATACTCTACTGCAAGACAGCGAGTTCTTATCCATTTCAATATTACTTCATGATATATTCGCAATTTTTCTATTTATAAGATATTGAAAAATTCTCGCTGTAGTGCAGTTCATTTTTTTTTGGTTTACCCGTGTATAAAATTTTTGTGTCGTTCTCATTATTAGATTCCAAGAAAAACTGACCCAAAATTTGGAACTTTAATTCCACTCGCAATTCTTAAGAAATAGCCCCACCCCCATATCTCGTACTACGAGTACGCGAGCAATTTTTTTTTCAATTAGTTTGTATTGGTTCTAAAAAGAGCCCGCCTATATCAAGAGTAAACAAACATCAATACAACAATAATAAGAGAGTCCGAAGAGAGAGCAGTTTATTGGAGATAGCCAAAGGTGAAGGTATTAGATTTGCGCAGCTTGGGAAGTCTTCGCTCCACAGAAATCGAGCCTGGTGGATCCATCCACTTGAGTTCAGGAGCGCATAGTCCGGAGAACGGCTACTGGTGGAGAGGCAGCCTGGTGCAACTTGCTGCGTGAGCTCAGACGACGTATGGAGAGTTGCTGTAAACGAATAAAAGACAACAAGAAGCTAAACTAAAACACCACAACTTCGCAAAGTATACGTCTGCTACTAATGCGCGATTGTTTCTGCTCGCGTATTATCGAATGGTGGGGTATTGGCGGGGAATAAATTAATGTCCGGATCTACAGGCGGTGCGCGTTGCTATGTGCGGGCACCCTTAAGTCTGCACTCCTGATAGTGTCTTGCTTCGCTCTCTCACCAATAATACACACACATACATATATACACACATACAACACCAGCCATTGGCTTAAGTCTGCACTCCTGATAGTGTCTTGCTTCGCTCTCTCACCAATAATACACACACATACATATATACACACATACAACACCAGCCATTGGCTTAAGTCTGCACTCCTGATAGTGTCTTGCTAGACATGCTTGCTCACCAATTAGCGGACTGGATTAATCTGCACTAATGTGTAAATTGACAAAAAAATTGAAATTTAAATATTAATTTCTGTAGTTGCCTACATGCATTTATGTGGTAACCGAAGAGGTTGTTCCCTTGGTAACGTACATGACAACCAAAGACGGGTCTACGGAGTTCTCTGTGGCTTGGGGAGTCCATCAAATACTAGTAAGTAGCACATGTGACAGATGCATGTACCATGACACCACATGTGACAGATGCATGTACCATGACACCACATGTGACAGATGCATGTACCATGACACCACATGTGACAGTTGCGTGTACCACAACACCACATGTGACAGATGCATGTACCACGACACCACATGTGACAGATGCATGTACCACGACACCACATGTGACAGATGCATGTACCATGACACCACATGTGACAGATGCATGTACCATGACACCACATGTGATAGATGCATGTACCATGACACCACATGTGACAGTTGCGTGTACCACGACACCACATGTGACAGTTGCGTGTACCACGACACCACATGTGACAGTTGCGTGTACCACGACACCACATGTGACAGTTGCGTGTACCACGACACCACATGTAACAGATGCATGTACCACGACACCACATGTGACAGATGCGTGTACCACGACACCACATGTGACAGATGCGTGTACCACGACACCACATGTGACAGATGCATGTACCACGACACCACATGTGACAGATGCGTGTACCACGACACCACATGTGACAGATGCATGTACCATGACACCACATGTGACAGATGCATGTACCATGACACCACATGTGACAGATGCATGTGCCATGACACCACATGTGACAGTTGCGTGTACCACGACACCACATTTGACAGATGCGTGTACCACGACACCACATGTGACAGATGCATGTACCATGTGACTTTGTATGTTATCTTCATTTAGAAATCGGTGCAGTTTCTAAGTCAAGATTGTGGTCTTGTCCATGGCAACATAAACATGTTCTCTGTGTTTGTGGATCTTGCTGGAGAGTGGAAGTTGGGTGGGGTGGAGTTCATGCATGCATACTCTGACTCTGAGCCCAGTAAGAGACTGCAGGATCTCCGCAAGTATGACCCACCAGAGACTGGCAAATCCACGAGACGAACTGAGAAATGGTGACTATCTGGTTTCTATGGTTACTATAGTCACAGTTGTTTGTGTGTTACAGGTCCAGTGACATGTGGGGTGTGGCCTGTCTGGTATGGGAGGTGTACAATGGAGAACTGACTAGAGCAGCTGATTTGAAGACAGCTAGAAAGGTAAAGGGTCGTTGGCTGTAGTGGTACTATTGCATGTGAGTAGGTCAGTGTCCCTGTTCTGTGTCTGTTGTTCAGATTCCCAAGTCTCTCATGTCTTCATACTCAGAAATGTTGAGTGGCAATCCTAAATCTCGACCAGAGCCAGGTAGTTTGCTGTCAGCATTGCGGGAACATGGCGGCTACCTGGCAGGCAACTTTATCAGCATTGCTCTCAGGATAGAGGAAGTTCAGGTGAGACCAGAGATAGTAGTGAGACCGTGCCTCTAGTGAGACTGTGTGATGTGTTTCTAATGAGACCGTGCCTCTAGTGAGACCGTGCTTCTAGTGAGACCGTGCCTCTAGTGAGACCGTTCATCTAGTGAGACCGTGCCTCTAGTGAGACCGTGCCTCTAGTGAGACTGTGCCTCTAGTGAGACTGTGCCTATGACCGTTCATCTAGTGAGACTGTGCCTCTAGTGAGTGAAACCGTGCCTCTAGTGAAACCGTGCCTCTAGTGAGGCCGTTCATCTAGTGAGACTGTGCCTCTAGTGAGACCGTGCCTATAGTGTGACCGTCTTCTAGTGAGACTGTGTGAGATGGTATGTATGTGTATGGGTGTATCTGTAAA
>WLWD01005639.1_pt1 | contig 13686 bp, 9 predicted proteins | sample 6712731 | NCBI WGS metagenome assembly WLWD01 (sample SAMN12718690, study PRJNA576275) | sponge metagenome | isolation source: marine sponge | host: Mycale hentscheli | place: New Zealand: South Island, Marlborough, Capsize Point | collected 2014-11-01
ACACACACACACACACACACACCCACACACCCCCACACCCACACCCACACCCACACACCCACACACACACACACACACACACACACACACACACACACACACACACACACACACACACACACACACACACACACACACACACACACACACACACTCAATAAAACATTGAATTTATAAACTAGTGATGTGTTTAGCACAAATGGCGTGTGAGCTGGCTTAGCTGAAGCACAGCAGATACTTAAATTTAAATGCTAACAGCTAATAATACTGTATTTGTCTTTAGCAATACACCACAACTTTACACACACACTTGTTCACTGGATATACCAACACAAAACTTAACTTGTAGTGACTTGACTTATTGGACAATAAGGTTAGAACAATTCTGTTGCACATGGCATATAGCTATACCAAACAGCACATTGGCCAAGATAACTTACCACCGCCACTAATAGAAAATGAAATTCACTAAGCTTGTAACATCTAATAGCGAACGCCTCTCTCCTTTTCTATTGCCAGCTCTTTGCCGTTTTCCTGGCATTATTTGGAAGTCTTTTCTCCTGATTTTTAAACTTTTAGTGCCCATGCTCTATTTACACTTTATTAGCCTCCTGTGCACACACATTATACCAAACTCTCAATTGAGACTCGTTTGTGAGGGGCTTGCTTCGCTGGCCCAATTAGCTATACTAAGATGTACGATATTCAATCATTTATTCATTCATTCTATTACTCACTTGGTCATGTCAAAGACCGTAGCGACGTAAACAAAAACAACATAGCTATCAACTATGGACATGTTTTAGCCTTTTGTACTGTGGGTAATGCCCCTGTAATTTGTTATATTCTTACTATATGTAGTTGACTAGTGTACACATGCGATTCCCTCCAAGTTCACTTGGAAGTTGGCAACTACCTGCTATTTGTGTAGTCTGGCGTCGCCGACCCTTTTCCTTCCCTATAGTGGTGGGCGGGGAGGAGGGAAAGGGTCTGGTAGCTCTAGTATCAACGACTTGTGCCGGCACCAGAGTAGTGGCACTCCAATCAGATTGCAGAATCGTTAATTAAGCGCATTCCTCAACCTAATATTCAATGCGCCCCAGTTTATTCCGCGTTGTTACTTATGGAAGATCAAGTGATGAAGAGCCTGTTTAGAAGTTACAGTTTCATGCGTAAAGCCAGAGCAGATGAAAAGGAATTTAAAAAAGAGACATTTTGTAGCTCTCCCTACAGGGTACAGAAAGAATGCTTGTTTCTAGAGTTTGTCACTTGTATATGACCAACTCCTACACGAGTGTGAACCAGCCATTATTGTTGTTGTTGTTCTTGCATTATTGAAACACCAGTCGCTACGAGATATTCCAACAAAATGTTTACTTGCAACGAAATATTTGACTCGCGATTGATTTTAGCCTACGCGTTAATGATGACGCAATAAACCTGTGATGTCATTTGCATAAGTCGTTGATACCAGAGCTACCAGACCCTTTCCTTCCTCCCCGCCCACCAATATAGGGAAGGAAAAGGGTCGGCGACGCCAGACTACTATTTGTGATGATGAAACTAAGGAACAAAAAAAAAAATTGTACCACTAGCTGACTAGTTCAGTTTCTATTAGTGGTGGTGGTAAGAGCGGCTGCAACGGCTTTGGCCGCACCACTTTTCAGAAATCAATATTTGGTAAAGAGCGTTACCCGGTAAAGTACAACCGCGATCGTTTGCTTTGTCACAACCGAATGGTTATACGAGTGTTTAGATGGCTTCTTTTGGTCAAAAATTTGTTCTACCTGATTTACCTCCAGTTCTTCACCATCCTGTAGAGTCTTTTGTTTTCCCAAAGAGACCATTTGGAAGGAAATCTGTAGTTTGGAGATCTTGTCAAGGTGCATGGTTCAAGCAGTGGCCTTTTCTCCACTATGATGAAGTTAATGATGTAGGATATTGCCATATCTGCATTACTGCCTTTAAAGAGAAGAAGATGAGAAGTAGCAGTGCTGATCCTTCCTTTGTAAGTAGCTCATTATTTATTGTAGCTACCAATACAATTTCTTTAGGTTTCTAAAGGATTTAGTAACTGGAAAGATGGAACCAGTGTGTTACGAAGGCATGAACTCAGTTCAAGTCATAAAGAAGCTGTAGAAGAAGTAACCATCACATTGCCCGCCAGTACAGGTAATATTGCTGAAATACTTTCGCGAGAAGTTGGAGAAAGAGCAGAATCGAAGTATGCTATTGAAGATCATATCTTCTATTCGATTTTTAGCTAGACAAGGTTTACCACTGCGAGGTGATGGAAAAGAAGAAGATGGTAATTTTATGCAAGTTCTGAAATTGAAGGGAGAGGATGACCCACTTATTAATGATTGGTTGGAGGAAAAAAATGAATAAATATACTTCACATGAAATACAAAATAGCATTTTAAAGGTTATGGCCACTTATATTTTGAGAGATATCTATGAAAGTATTAAATTATCACCATTTATTACTGTGATGATGGATGAGGCTACAGATATTTCCAATAAGGAGCAAGTCACCATTGTATTTATTGGATTATTTGAAGTACCCTCTATTGATTCTAAAACCCTTGCTACTGTTTTAAAGGATTCTCTATGCAGGATGAACATTCCAATGGAACGAATCAGAGGGCAATGCTATGATGGAGCAAGCACAATGAAAGGAGCAAGAGGAGGTGTGGCTAAGATTATTATGGATGAAGAACCGCGAGCCCTTTATACTCTGTTATGGACACTCCATCAATCTGGCCATGAATGACGCAATTAAGTGTTCAAAGCCTGTTTACAAGGCACTGGAAACTACTCATGAAATTACGAAATTGATAAAATACTCACCACGTAGAGATGGAATATTTAGAAAATGAGCACATGATCAGAATTCTGTTTTTCAGTCTCCAGGAATGAGACTGCTCTGCCCAACCAGATGGACTGTACGAGCAAATTCTCTTAAAAGTGTAATTGATAATTATGAAGCTTTGATGGATACTTGGGGTGAAGCTCTGCTTGTTGTGCATGACAGTGAAATGAAAGCCAGGATTGGCGGTATTATCTCTCAAATGCAGAGTTTCGATTTTGCTTTTGGTACAATCCTTGGTGAACTTATTTTACGTCATTCAGATAACTTGAGTCGTATCATTCAAGCAAAATCAACTTCAGCATCTGAAGCTCAACAAATTGCTAAATTGGTAATTACTACAATGCAACAGATTCATCAGGATAAGCAATATGATTTATTCTGGGAAAAACTCTTAAAGTTTACAGATGTAATGGATATTTCACCTCCACATTTGCCACGAAGAAAAAGGAGACCAGCAAGATTGGAAGATGGAAGTACCAGTGGTCACTATCCTGGGTCAGCAAAGGATTTTTATCGGCAACTATACTTTGAAGCATTAGACAATGCTATAAATTGCTTAATTCACAGATTTGATCAACCTGGATACAAAACTTATAGTAATTTAGAACAATTATCGTGACAGGATCTGAGAAAACAGCCCACTTGGAGCACTCCATCAAAATTTTATTTTTGTATTTGCTATGTACTCCTTAAATTTTCCTTCAAAATGAGCCATAAATAATTAGCAGGCTATCAGTAGTTTTCGAGTTATGAGCCGTTAAAGTTTCACCTGTTCTACCACGCTATTTCGGAAAAATTGAGAAAAACGCGTTTGAAAGACCGCAAGAGAAAGGAGTGCGGCATTTCTAACGACACGCTCGCCATGAAATACTTGTCGTTGACACTTAAAATTTTGTCAGAAGGTAGGCAAAGGGTTTTAGATTGGTATGAACAAATAATTTTTTTTTCCAATTTCTATGCCCAACTCGATGTTTTTGCCTGTATCTCAATTTCATGTTTTGCGCGAAGTGGGCTGTTTTCTCAGATCCTGTCACATTGATTAAGGCTAGTAAACAGGAAGATTTTGAAGATGAATTTCAGGTTGTTACTAATTTTTACAAAAATGATTTTAACAAAGAGCTCAACTTATTACATTTGGTGTGGATTTCAATCCAAAATTACGAGCAGATCAAGAAGTAACCATTTTTTATATTAAAGATCATTTTACAACTTTATCAAGTTCTCATAGAAACCTTTGAATGAAGTTATGAAGCTATTGCAGCTTATATTAATAATGCCTGCAACAAATTCTTCATCAGAAAGATCTTTCAGTGCTCTATGAAGAGTCAAAACTTATCTTAGGGGGACAATGCTCCAGGGAAGATTAAATAATTTAATGGTGCTTCATGTTCACCATCATCGTACAGATCTCCTCAATCTTAAAGAAGTGGCAAATGAATTTGTTTCAGACTGTGAACACAGACTGCGTATATTTGGAAGATTTTAACTGTTAATGAAGTAGTTAATGAAACAATAGTATGACCACAAAATTCTAACTCTTGCATATCAGCAACTATAGCTAGCTGTATCATACAATAATTGAACATATTATTTTTCACATTAATAATTGGGTGTGGTCAGAGGGAGGAGTTTTGGCCTTACCACTTTCTGAGTGAAGGCTCCGGGTCTGAAACAGGTAATTTTATTGAGCAAAAAAGAAATAAAAAAGGGCTTATAGCTAGTTACATGCGATACAAACCACGACCTGGACAACCCCTTACCTGATTTGATGCTCACAAACTATATAAATATACCTGAAATAGTCATCCACACCGTCAGCACGCGTGGATGGGTGGATGATATGGTGGGTGGGGATGCTCAGGGTGGGTGTGGTCTCCAGTCCCATGACAACCCTGACTGTTGCGTGGTTGGGGTTGTTGGTAGCAGGTCCTGCTAAGATGGACATGAACTTGTCTATCTCCTGCTCCACTATCGGCATCTTCAGGTACGACTTCTGGACACGAGACACCTTCAGATGACTGCGATCTACCTCCCACAGGTAGAGGGTGTGGTCTCCATTGCGCAGTTTGCTGCTTCTAGAAACAGGAAACAAACACTCAAACGTTGTTACACATATGTACATGTGATGCTGTCCTTGCAAGTGTGCATAGAAGCATAACTGATGGATAGATGAAGCTAAGACCAACTCTCAGAGATGGACGTGACACATAAACCCACTACCACACATCTGAGCCGATGCAATTTAACTCTAAATTACAAACTGTTGGGGTACAACTCGAATGTGTGATATTTTTGGTTATTGGCATTTAGTAATTTACAACTTGGAAGATGGATCATGTGACATTACACTCACTCCAAGTCGTAGAGGGAGTAGAGACCCCAGAGATAGGAAAGGGATGCCGAGTCTCTCAAGATGACCAGCAACTTAGCCTCCTAAAAGACACAACAATTACTCTTTATTTCAGACTAGTACGTGTTGTTTTTAAATGACGTCAAACCTTTGGAATGTCCCGTAACTTGAAGTTGAATTCCAAATCTTCATTCCAAACTGCTCGGAAGGCCACGTGGAGTTTATTGGTCGTGCTCACTGGCTTGTGAAGAGTCTTGCAACCAAAATGGAGGGAAACTTCCACCGAGAGAAAGTCTGCTTGATCAAACTTGAGGTTTTCAACTCTATACAGTCGAACTCTACCAGGAAAGAACATGGTTCTGACCAACTTATACCAATGACAGACACAGATTTGAAAAACAAACAAATGAAATGTGCATTGTAGCAGAAGTGGTTGACATTGATGCTCAGCTACTACATAGTCAATAGCTATGAATACGGTAGGATCATCAGCGAACATTTTTTTCAATGTAGCGCTACTTTACCAGTTCTAAACATTATTGATTGATTGATTTAAGTCAATCATGTCTCTCATCGTCCTATTCTGGCCAATAATACACAAAACGTGTGAGCATGTGCAGAGTGAATATACAAGTTAAAAAGAGATGGGGTTGATAATTCATAGCTGGCAACCACTTGACTTCGGGACGACAGATGATTTTCAGTCCAATATGTCACCTATCACTTACCTACCATGCCGGAGTAAATCTTAACACATAAGATGAAACAGACAAGTACGCTATCTTTTGAGCTAATTATCTTTCAAACTAGTCAAATTTTAAATAAATAATATAGCTAGCTATTATTATGTATAGAGAGAAAACTTCTCTCTCATTAGTGATAATTTGATGATCCCTTACCTTACTTCACTTGCTGGACTTACTTGAGGTTGTCCTGTATGTTCCACACTGAGTGAGTGTTTGACCGCAAGACCAAATCCGAGTGCAGAGGAGAGTGGAGAGTATGAGGATCCATTTTAGGACGCTATGACAACAAAACAATAGCTGTAATTTAAACCATGTAATTTTGAGCGTTAGTTAAATAGCTCGCAGTTATGAAAGGATAAAATTAGTATTATAGCTGAAAAATTGCTCTCTAATTACTGCTGACATGTATGAGCCCCTGGTTAATGATATTCTTATTAATAGCTACTAGCTATAACAAACCCACAACTTGGTTTGCCAAGTTTCATGTGACTCAAAGTATTGAAGTTAATTACTAGTCATGTGACTGAGAGCGTTTTAGTTAATTACTAGTCATGTGACTCAGAAGCAGTGAAATTAATTACTAGTCATGTGACTCAGAAGCAATGAAGTTAATTACTAACATTTAGCTTTAAAATATTCAATTTTTGTTATGACTATATTTACATGTAGAATGCTAGTAGCTAGTGTAGAATGCTGGGCCTATACCAGTAGCTAGTATAGAATGCTGGGCCTATACCAGTAGCTAGTGTAGAATGCTGGGCCTATACCAGTAGCTAGTATAGAATGCTGGGCCTATACCAGTAGCTAGTGTAGAATGCTGGCCTATAACCATCGCTGTGTAGAAAATTCTGGGCCTATACCAGTAGCTGTGTCGAATGCTGGCCTTTACCAGTAGCTAGTATAGAATGCTTGGGCCTATAACCTAGCTAGTGTAGAATGCTGGGCCTATACAGTAGCTAGTATATAATGCTGGGCCCTATCCCAGTAGCTAGTGTAGAATGCTGGGCCTATACCAGTAGCTGTTAGAATGCTGGGCCTTACCAGTAGCTAGTGGTAGAATGCTGGCCTAACCAGTAGCTAGATAGAATGCGGGCCTATACCATAGCTAGTGTAGAGGCTGGGCCTAATACCAGTAGCTAGTGTAGAATGCTGGTCCTATACCTATCTTAGTATAGAATGCTGGGCTATACTAGTACTAGTGTAGAATGCTGGTCATACCATTAGCTAGTGTAGAATCTGGGCCCTATACCAGTAGCTAGTATAGAATGCTGGCTATACCAGTAGCTAGTGTAGATTTTTTGCTGGGTCTATACCAGTGCTAGTGTGAATGCTGGGGCCGTATACCCGTAGCTAGTGTGAATGCTGGGCCTATACCATAGCTATGTAGAATGCTGGGCCTATACCAGTAGCTAGTGTAGAATGCTGGGCCTATACCAGTAGCTAGTGTAGAATGCTGGGCCTATACCAGTAGCTAGTGTAGAATGCTGGGCCTATACCAGTAGCTAGTGTAGAATGCTGGGCCTATACCAGTAGCTAGTGTAGAATGCTGGGCCTATACCAGTAGCTAGTATAGAATGCTGGGCCTATACCAGTAGCTAGTGTAGAATGCTGGGTCTATACCAGTAGCTAGTGTAGAATGCTGGGCCTATACCAGTAGCTAGTATAGAATGCTGGGCCTATACCAGTAGCTAGTGTAGAATGCTGGGTCTATACCAGTAGCTAGTGTAGAATGCTGGGCCTATACCAGTAGCTAGTGTAGAATGCTGGGCCTATACCAGTAGCTAGTGTAGAATGCTGGGCCTATACCAGTAGCTAGTGTAGAATGCTGGGCCTATACCAGTAGCTAGTGTAGAATGCTGGGCCTATACCAGTAGCTAGTGTAGAATGCTGGGCCTATACCAGTAGCTAGTGTAGAATGCTGGGTCTATACCAGTAGCTAGTGTAGAATGCTGGGCCTATACCAGTAGCTAGTGTAGAATGCTGGGCCTATACCAGTAGCTAGTGTAGAATGCTGGGCCTATACCAGTAGCTAGTGTAGAATGCTGGGCCTATACCAGTAGCAGGGCCGTAGTAGATGGTCCGACCAGTCCGACCTTGGTCGAACCTTTTTTTGGAAAAGGTGGGCGTGTACATTTAATAAGTTACCGGGTAAAGGTCGGCAAAAAAAATCGGACCTTCCTCTGTTGGTAAAGTGTCGCTAGTCTTTCCACCGGGAGTGTCTTCATCGACTATAATAGCGAGTCGCGAGAAGAATCTTCTCGATAATTTACCGGAATCTCCGCATCAGCCGTTGTCTTTAACTTCCCAAAAAGAAAGTTTGGGAAGAAGACAATTTTGGAACGTAGTTTTCAAGCTAGTTGGTTTGATCGGTGGACTTGGCTTCACTACAATGAAGTGAAGATTGCGTACATTGTTTTCTATGTTTAAAAGCTGTGAAATTAAATCATGTTGCTGCCAAAAAAAATGAGGCTACTTTTGTAAGTGTATTGTTAAGTATTTTTAACATTTCAAATAGCTATAATTTTTTTGTGTGTGTGCGTGTTTCTGTGTGGTGCTAAACTGACAGATGCACTGGAAATGAAAGAAATTGTTAATGATTTCATTGGCCAAAATGAACGTCGCATGCAAATTTTTGGAAAATTTACTTAAATTATTGTAGCCTTTTTTCTGTCATATTTACATATTTAACTCTTGCATACTGCCACTTTTTAATTTGTTACACCACTTTTGACGAAACCACACCCACTTCCTGGTCTGACCCTTTTTTTAATGGCAGAGACGGGCCTGAGTAGCTAGTGTAGAATGCTGGGCCTATACCAGTAGCTAGTGTAGAATGCTGGGCCTATACCAGTAGCTAGTATAGAATGCTGGGCCTATACCAGTAGCTAGTATAGAATGCTGGGCCTATACCAGTAGCTAGTATAGAATGCTGGGCCTATACCAGTAGCTAGTATAGAATGCTGGGCCTATACCAGTAGCTAGTGTAGAATGCTGGGCCTCCTATACCAGTAGCTAGTGTAGAATGCTGGGCCTATAGCTACCAGTAGCTAGTGTAGAATGCTGGGCCTATACCAGTAGTTAGTATAGACTAACAGCTTGACAATATTTTTCACAGTACAAAAAGGCAAGATGAGAAGGCCACAAAATGTAGGTGAGTAGTTACATTTGACAAACTAACTAATGAACCATCCAAAGATCACAACCTCCTCTTCACTGATCTGCTAACAGATACACTGAATTTCAAGAAAACTAGAAGTAACAATTAGGTGCATTTTAAAGTATTTAAGACAAATTTATATTTGTGAAAGTTTAAAATCTCACCTTTTGTTAATGAAGTTTAAATGTGTCTTACTGTCCTGTTGAATAAAAGTAGTAAATATAATGATGTCTTTTAATAGACACTGGTAGACTTCTACGCTATATTGCATGAGATGCTTGAGAAGTAACAAAAGTTCAGACACCCCTCTCACTGACTGGTCATCAAAATCACTGCTAACTAACATACTCATCACACACTCTTCAGCACATCCCTGATAGTGCCCCCCTTCTCTCTGTCTGTGAAATTAGAATAAATTCACCCTCAACACATAGCCCCTCCCACTTCCCTTCCCCCATCCCTCACACCCACTAAATCCTAATTAGATGTAAAGAAGAGTTCATAGCTATAGAGTAGACAGCTTTCTCTCCTGCAGTTAGTCAGAGCTACCTACACATGCTGAGTAGAGCAATGACCACATGACTAGCAACTTCAACACTTGTGAGTCACTCCACAGTTTGGGCCAATAAATCAATTACACTAAGAAAGTATTTTGGAAGTTACAAAGTGAAGATGAATGGATGTAGCTAGCTAAAGGGACAACACAGCGTAACTTACTTCAAATTTGCTGCCTCGATACAGAGCTTGACAAGGCTGAATGACTACTGAGAGGTGGACAGGCTGCTTCCTGGCTATACAGCTGCACAAACAAACAAAATATAAACACAGGATTACAGATAAAGGGAAGATGATCTGATGAAATCTCTCTCTTTTACATTAATTAAAACATTCTGTATTGTTTAAAAAGCTTTGTGAAAGAGATGGTAAAGATATCCAATGGATATAAGAAGGCTGAGAAAGGACTTGTGAAAGAGAAGATGATTCCGGTGGCGGTGGTAGTTTTTACAATATAAAGTAGCAAATGAATCTACTGGTAGAAATGCAACTTGCCACCTTTTAGTAAACACAACTCAGTATTATGTATCTAATTAAAGGGTATGAGCAAAAACAGAAGGAATGTTGGCAGAAGGAACTGCTACTAGGGAAATTGCAGGTGCTTACAAGACACCTTTAAAAATGTTTCTTAAATGCTCCATTTTAAACAGTGCATATTGTTTCTACAAGGAAGTGATCAATGACTGGATGACAATTGAAAGATTCAAGTCTTCATTTCAATGAGTTGTTATGAAATAGTGTGACATATCTAAGCAACATTTCATGTATTCATCCTTCTAGTCTGATGCATTCAGTAGAAGAGCATGTGAACACATGGCTTAAAAGTTTAGGATAATGATCATTGCAGGTAACAGATCAAGTTGTTGTTGTTGTTGTTGCTCGTGTTGTTGTTATTGTTATTGTGCATTAACTTTGTTTTGAGCTTGAACATGACCACTTCAGAATGTTGCTGTAATTTATCTATCCTCAACGCTCTTTAGATTTCTTCTTATGCTTTCTTTTAGACAATATATTTAATTGTTTACTATTTGTGTGGACATTGTCTTCACCATGGCGATTGCCAACATAGTGATGTCTTATATTTCTTCAGTCTGAATCATGATATGCGTGACAGTGGCCTTGACCGTTAGCACCACGGATACACACATAGCAACAGTATAAAATAGTATAAAACAGACAGTGGACAGTGAAAGTGTAGAACTAGCCTGCTGGTTATGTCATAAAATATTGAGATAGCAAATTCATTTATCAGTTTGTCTAGTGCAATATTGAAGTCTGTCATGTTTTTCCAGGTGTCACAAGTGCATGCTATCACCTGGTAAATCAACTATTAATTTTCCTTTTGATATTATGAATATTTTATCATTATTGAAATGAAAAACTTTTTATACCAACAGACTGACTGCATAATCCGCCAGTTCCTTGAAATTCCAGGTGTTCCAACGAAAACCTTCTCATTTTCCCCTCTTGAGATATATTATAAATTAGGACATTTGTATGAGTAATAGCACGGGTAACCTGTGCTATTTGGGATTAATAGCACGAGTAACGTGATTGAAATAGCACGAGGCTATTTCAATTGCTTTACGAGTGCTATTGATCCCTAATAGCACAGGTTACCCGTGCTATCACTCGCTAATAGTAGGCCATCTTTTTAAAACGCCATTTGCAATTGTAGCTACACTGTATCGTTCACTCACTATCTCCTTATTTCAGGATTAACTTCCACTGGAACTTCGTTTTCAACGTACGGCTCCTCCTAATCTGTTGTAAAACATTCCGCCTAATACGGGTAGAGTTTCTGTGGTAAGGAATGACATTGTCTCCAACTAGAAACTACTCGAACTGTACGTTTCCAAGGTTAACACTGCATGCATGCGCACTTACCACTTAGCTACCGAGGTATTTCACTTAGTTTCCACTTAGTTACTGTGCTATTTCAATTAGTTACGCGCTATTTCACCTTCCCCCGTATGATTTCAATTGAACAGCGATTTTTCCCATACATTTTTGAATGGGCAACTTATGCACCATACTATTAATTTATGAATAAAAAGTTTAATATAGTCTGGAGTTATCATATAAACTAAATGACGTACGGGACTGGTTATATGGACATTATAATATTCATTAAATTGGTTGAAGTTGGGCCATGGGGGGGGGGGGGGGGGGGGGGGGGGTCCTTATTAATTAATCAGGTATAGTGACATCAACCATACAGAGTTAGCAGCTGCATATTACTAAAGTCTGAATGGATAAAATGAATATACTCTTTAAAAAGAAGCAAACTAGTTCCTATGAATTATGAACTCACTCTCTGATATCTTTGAAAGCTAGTAATTCATGGTTGCCATAGATATAGCTGTACTCGCCTGTTATCTGAAGAACATAACTTCTTTCGCTGTAAGAAAAGAAACATTACATGTTGTGATACAGTATTATTTTCCCTCTGTATATGTAGTGAGATTGCCCCTGTTATTGGCGAGCGAGCGAGACACTTACAGGGGTAACACAATCGAAAATTGGGGATGTTTATTTATTTATTTATTTATTTGTATATATGTTTGGACGTACGTATGTCATTTTGTACTTTGACCCTCGCGTTTTTGTGTTAGTTATGTGGTCGACCCGGTCCCAAATTGCACAAAACAGAATCCTCTGGTTTATCGATCAGTACCCGTATCACCCTAGAAATTGAATTGTTTACCGTTTTGAATTCTTTTGCGGGTGCAGTTAAAACTTGAAAACTTAAGGGACTTCCATTTCTATTCGAGTTAGTGGCGGTGGTAAGTCAATGCTCTCTTTGTCATGGTTATAAGCCGTGCGCAACAGTATTTACTTGAAAATACATGGTCCACTAGACTACCGCGAAGGTAAGTTTGTGTAGGTGCATGTCCAGTTGTGTCAAAGCATTGTGTGTTACATCCACTACTTAGCTAAAGAACATCACAAAGAAAACTTTTAAATAACGTGTATTGTTTTGTTGTTGTTGTTTCAAGCAGTTGCAGAGAGTTGTTACTATGGCACTGAAATCCCTTTACCGTGTATGCGAAATTTAAAAACTGGACCTTATTTTCAGTAGCTTCAGTGTTAGAAGTCAAAATCATTCATATAAAAATAGTATAGTCTTTAGGCTCGCTCGCCATTTGTGCTCAAGCACATCACTAGTTATGTGTATTGTTTAAACCAGAAGCTAGTACTCCACCCTCAGTTATTGACCACTACTTCCATTGACTGATTCCCACAGAGTAACTACACATATAGCTCCGGACCAATTAGTTTTTCCTTCCTGTCAATCACTGATTCACTCAATGCATACAGTCAGCAATAGAACAAATCACATGATATGTAAATCTACGCACTACACACACACGGACACATGTCATTGGTTTGCTGATGTCATGTGACTTCATTGACGAATTTATCAGGCGAACATGAAAAAGGAAAATTTCAAGTTTTAAATGCACATCATAAGATCTATTAGATGCATTCTCTCTCTCTCTTCTACAGGAATTAAAGAAACGTTGCCTGTCACTGAGGGAGGTCTGAACCCAGGACCAACTGAGCCATGACAACCAACTTCTGCTGTACTACTGTCTCACTCTCAAGTGACAAGGAAGTGTTGCCTTCATTGTTTCCCGCACTTCCTCCCTCTCTCTCTCACCTCTGCTAAACATACTATGAAACTGAAATCCAAACTCACTCGTCGTCTTCCAACAGTTCACACGCCCTCAGGTAAGATATGACATCATAGAGAATTCTAGTAGCAGTTTTGTTGACTATAATATCACGAACAACACCACATACGTACACATACCAGGACTATGTGATAAACACATGACTAGTGTATTGTAACAACTTTACTACATTGTGCGATAATTCACATGTTAGTTATTGGTAGGTCATCCTGTCACTATAGATACTGAGATTAAACCATCTGTTTGTTGTTGACTAGAGGAGGCAGTGAGTGAGAGAGTGAGTGAGTGAGAGAGAGAGTGAGTGAGAG
>WLWD01001390.1_pt1 | contig 13677 bp, 14 predicted proteins | sample 6712731 | NCBI WGS metagenome assembly WLWD01 (sample SAMN12718690, study PRJNA576275) | sponge metagenome | isolation source: marine sponge | host: Mycale hentscheli | place: New Zealand: South Island, Marlborough, Capsize Point | collected 2014-11-01
CAGAAACTTCTTTAGAATTAGCTCCAGAACCCCAATTTGCTACACCATTAGATGCCAATGATGTGCTGATGTCAAGGTCTAAATTGGCAAGGTACTCAGCATCTGTGTGAACTGGCAACTTCAATGCATCTACCGTTGTAGTGTTGGAAATCTGGAAGATAAGACTCAGTCTTGACACTTTTAGTAATACATTGCACATCATGTACAAGCTAGCAACAAACATGTAGTGCTTTACTAACTAGCTCAAGCCAACTGCAAGAACACTTCCCTTTCAGTTGCCTCACACTCAAGGCTGGCTATGATTGCTGGAGAAACTGTCACTAGGTTTTTACAGACTATTTCAGGGGAAAGTCACTTATAGTGTCTGCAGCTTTCTTTAGCTTGAGCTCTAGTAGCCGAAGAATCTGTTCTACAGTTTAGTCTACTCATTCTGTTCTCATAAAAATTGAACAATAGGCTTGAAAGTGTTACCAAGGTAAAAGGATTTTTTCTCCAGCCCGGCTTGTTGCCCAGGCCAATCGGTGAGCAACACAGTGTATGCTGGTGAGAAATGGCTGCTCGTGTGAATCTAGTAACTCCAGAAACTCTTCCTGTCATAACAGCAACACCATAACTGCCAGATCCCACTAAGTGAGACAAGGGTATATATTATATCGGTCCTTATGATAACTCAAGATTGCTTCCTTAATGGCTTCTACTGAACCATTTGATAGTTTTACAATTCTCAAAAAACTATTGAGATATGGCCATATATTATTATTATTAAATTTATAGGCATCTATTTGAGTGAGTAATAGCACAGGTAACCATGCTATTCGGGATTAATAGCGCAAGTACCGTGATTGAAATAGCACTTGGCTTTGCCTCGTGCTGTTTCAATTGCTTTACAAGTGCTATTGATCTGTAATAGCACTTGTTACCCGTCCGTCCTATCACTTGCTAATAGTTGACTAGCTCAGTTACCCATGCTATTATTAGTTGGTCAGCTTTTAATAATGATTTGCACTGTAGATACACTGCATCTCTCACTCACTATCTCCATATTTCAGGATTAGCTTCCTCTGGAACTTCATTTTCTGTCTATGGCTCCTCCCATTCGGTTGAAAAAAGATCTGTCTAATATGGGTAGAGCTTCTGCACTAAAGAAGGTCTCCAACTAGAAACTACTCGAACTGTACGTTTCCAAAGCTAAAACTGCACACATGCGCTTAGCTATCGTAGTCTCGCGTAGCCAGACCATACCAATCGCAACGCGGGAAAGTGTTTGGTCAACTGACTTAGTGCGAGCTGTATTTGCACCGTCGGCAAACTAGGAGATTGTGATAAGTTCCTGCTGATGTGGTAAATTAACATTTTACATGTAGCACTCATATTAATATGCTTGCATACTTTAACTGACTGGGTTAGACCACTCCACCCATGCATTACCGCCTCTCTATTGTCCTCTCTATTGTTCTTGCCAGCCCAATTAGCAGGGAAAGCGGCACAACTTGCTCAATATCAGTTGTCCAGACCCATCCCCATGTTGCAATCGGTAAAGGGTCTGGCCACTCTCTGCCAAGATATATCATGAAGTTATTTTGTTGTTGTTGTTGTTTTGGGGAGGTGGGGGCTCAAATGCTGTGGCAGAACCAGTAGTCTTGTCAGATATTATATGGTGTAGAGTGTGCTGGTACGCCTGAAATATATTAACTCTAACATAAAAATATTTTATCACAAATATTAAGCTATAAGATTTACTGTATAAACATATTTATTAGCTGGGGAATTAATTTGGCGAGTTTAGCATTCCAGGAAGCCCACTAAGTTATTGTTCCACTAAGTAGTTTTGATAACCTTCGACCTCCATGTGGTCCGTGGATTTCCTGTCGTTAGCTAGCATGCCTCTGTACAGTTATTTCAAAGAGACCACCAACCAGCCACTACTCCCCAGGCCTAGATTACAGATAGAGGAGGCAGCCAACAAGTCTATGGCAAGGGTACTCTCTGCAACCACTGGAGCAAAAAAAAAAAAAAGAGAAAAGGCACCTATCAGACCTGTCACGAAAAAATTGGTCCGCTTGATATTGGTCCGCCCGGACCATTATTTACTGTCCGTCCGGACCAGTTTTAATATTAAAACTGGTCCGCTAGCGTTAAAAATGGTCCACATAATAAATTGTCCTATATGAGCCTCGTCGTCTCGGCCATCCCTAGCTAGGCGCACCACTGTAAATAGATCAGTGTTATTTTGGTGTAGAGATTCCAGACTTTCTTAGTTTTTAGTTACTATCGTTCTTAGTTTTTAGTTACTCGTACTGAAAAATATCTCGAATTCTTTGTTTTAGTTTTTTCCCAAATTCTCACAGAAGATTTAGTTCAATAATGCGACTCCTTAAAGAAAGTAGTACTAGTAGTTCTCCCAAATAACTTAAAAAATAGCATATTTCTATGAAATCTTAGGTATTATAAATAAAGTATGATATATTTTATATAGTTTAGAGTACAATTACTTGATTGCAATTAATCCCTTCATTATTAAATGACATTATTTCAAGGCTAATAGTATGGCACGCAAGTTGCTCATTCAAAATGCATGGGGAAAAAAAAAATTTGATTAGTTTTAGTCATCCACTCTACTGGTAGTCTTAGTTATTATCGAATTTTCTGTCTTCTAAAGTATTTAGTTTTTTCATGTTCTCTACAGCTTAGTTTTAGTTATTTTTACCAAAAGTAAAATACCCTAAACTATGGGGTTTTAGTTAACCAAAACAACACTATAAATACAATAGGTAGCTATTTGATTTCAGCTTATGTATAGTTTGTTGTTACTGTTTGTTGTTGTTTTTTGTACATAGTTAATATCACCTCTGTGGCTTTAAATTTTAGTGTTAAAAGCAGCCCATTATATTTCACTAATCAAATTTATGCAATAAATCACAATGCAGTAAAGAGATTAAAAAAACTATTGACATAGGAATAAGAATGTCCAAAACAATAATAGCTACTAGTTAACTGCTGCAATGGCTGCACAGCCATGGCAGTGAGCTTTGTTCCACTGCATCACTTGGTATGTCTTGACAGGTGATGTGAAACCATTCCTTACATTCAGTGCATTCTACCATTTGGATTTGCACATCAGGCATTCTACAGATGCAAAATATAGAAATATCTTCTTTTCTTGAAACTGGTCTAGAAACAAGAACAATTTTTTTATGTGGGAAAGGTGTAATTTTTCCCTTTGCCAGACATCTGTATAAATGGCCCCTCATTCTGGATTGATCGTAATGTACAGTATGTGGTTGGTGTCCAAATACCAATGCTGTTGCGTTAGCTACTGCTAAAAGCCCGCAATCATTGCTGCCACTCTGTAAATAAAATATGACAGGAGTTAAAGATCAAACAACATAGTCACTACAAACATGCCCAACACCTGAAGAGCTTTTGTAGTTATAAATACATCTCTTTGTAATACCTGTTGCTGAATATCCATGAACTGTAGTTCAATGTGTTGGTGACTTGTACGCAGAATTGAAGCTATTTGTGAGGCTACAGGAGTAGATACTGTACTGTATTTGCTGTCAAATACTGCAACACATGGATGAGTTAAACCCATAGTGGATATTGTTAGCCAATGGCCAGGAGAAAAAAGAATTTGAATGAACTCCCCTTGCAAAGAGTTGAATTGATAAACTGAGCCAAGGCAAGTATCCTGTAAACCATTAATGTGAGGAAACTGCTTCTTCAACATAATTTGGACAGCATTTATGATGGTATCTGTGAGCCATCCAGTAGAGCTTAAAATACAATCTCTATCTGATTCAAACAGTTGAAAATCTTGAAGCCAAGCTTTCGGATTTCTTTTGCTGACTGTACAGGAGTCTACATCAATGACTACCCTATTACTAAAATAATGTTGACTCTTGATGATATACAGGAAATACACAAGTTGCCATGTTACCTTTCTTTATTTCCATATTTGTATTTGGTTTCCCTGTATGCCTTCATAAGCTGTGCAGCAAGACAGGTGTTTCGTACTGGTCTGTAAAATGAATGTATAAACATTATAACAATAAATATTCGAACAGCTCTTATGTAGTAATAGAATTACAACACACAAAAACTAAGTGTGTAGTTTTCAATTCAGTGTCTTGGCATTTGCTAAACATTTAGTGTGATATCAAAATAGGTAACACAATTAGGTATGTACATGAGAATAACATGTCATTAGGTGGGTAAAATAGATACATTTGTTAATATTGATACCAAGTCAAACCTTGAAACATGGACTTGTTTGAATGGAGCTTGCACATCTTTGATTTTGATTTTCTTTGCAGGTGAATTGAACAAAGAAATATCTTTACAGAAATCTTTTCGCTTCTTTGCAGGAGTACTTGTTGAAGGAGGTCTGAAATTTTCCTTTGTCGGACTAGTAATGATATGATATGCATAATAACCATCATTAGGGATAGACAAGTAGAAACTTACGATTGTGAAGAAATATATGTGGGTGGTGGCAATGGAGGTATAGAATCATCTGATTCAGTTAATTTGATGGTATTATTTGACATAGATAGAGCTGATATTAGAGTGCAGTCTGTATCAGTTCCCTCAGGCAATGAGCTTTTGATACATATGCAGTGTTCCAACATTAAAATTACCAAAACAAAACAGAAAAACTAAATGACTAGACATCAGTTCATTTAGTTATAATAGAGGTACACTAAAAATACAGAAGAGTAGCATACAATCTATACTAAAAACTAGTAGCTAAATTTCAATAGTATGTGGTGTCATTAACTCACAAGTTTACCTTCAATACCAACAATGGGCTTAATTGTTTCAACCAAATACAATCCCTATTGCTCATCCAGCAGGTCTGTAATAACACTGTACAAGATTAACTAAAACCACTCTGCCCTTTGAGTACATTTCTAGTCGAGTGAAGCAGATAGTACATTAAAAAGCGTTTATATTATCCAGTGAGCCTATACAGTGGCGTATAGAATAACATTCTAAATGTCATAGAATAAAATTGACAGTTAAAACATTCTAAGAAAATTTGTAAAAGTGACAATGATCATTTAGTATGTTGTCATATTTTTCAAAGGTGCAGATATAGACTTGTCATGGTTAGTTTCAAACTCATGAGGCCAGGCTTTTCAATCTAATTATGGTATAATGATGTATAGTTCATGCTCATTCAGGGCCAATCAACACTAATCACCTCACCGCACCTTCCCACACCTCATCCTGAGCTATTCCCATATAATGTGTCTTTACAATCCCTTAGTTGTACTCACTAGAAGGTCACTCAAAGGCCAAGTGCATATGAATTTGAAACTAACCGTGACAAGTTAATTCAACAATTTTTAATAACACTGGTTACGGTTAGGCACCTGGGGTGGCCTCAGTAGGGCGTGTGCTCTACACCTTTGAAAATATGTAACTTTGCCTAACTCCTCCAGACTTCATAGGATCCATTAGCTTCATTTAACTTACCGAAAAGAAGCAGAAGAGTTAACTAATGGTATACTGCTTGACATCGACATACTGCCATACACAAACAAAACAGGGCAAGTGATAACAATATACAAACACTATATGATTTATTAATTAATTTGCTTTTGTTGTGACTTACGCTGAAACATCATCTGTATCTCTGGGAATATACAACTTTAAATGGGAGCCAATTGCTTTACTTATTTTTCCAGATACGGAATGCTTAAGGACAAAGACACCTTTCTTTGAAGCACTGAGGATGTCATATGGCCCAATGTACCGCATTGTCAGCTTTCCACCTTTCCGTTTTTTGCGACCAAAATCTTTCAATAGGACTTGCTCGCCTACCATAAATAAATGAGGATTAGCACGTTTGGTATCATAATACTGTTTCTGTCTCTCTTGAGCTGCCAAAATATTTCTTTTGGCTGATACCATAACATCAAGTCTTGTCTTTTGTTGAAGTTGATAAACATCTCCATCAAATTCATGACGAAGGCGAGCTAAATCTTCCGCACTATCTTTGGTCATACTAATATCAATTGGAAGAGTAGCTCTGCGTCCAAACATTATTTCAAATGGAGTATGTTTAGTGGACTCTTGTCTGGATGTATTGTAAGCAAACACACATGAATCTATATAAGAGGACCATGACTTTCTCTGCTTGGAAACAAATTTTGTTAACATATTTTGTAATGTTTGATTCCAATGCTCATCTAAGCCATTGGCCTAAAACAGAAGCATCAAAAAGTAAAAAAATTACAGTAATCTGCATCAATACATGAAGGTTTAATTTGCTCCATCAAAATTTAGGGGTGAAAACTTCTGCTGTTTTAAATGCACTAAAAGCATAATATATAAATAAATATACCTGTGGATGATACGGAGTTGTGAGCTGCCGTTTGATGCCCAATTGCTCTTCCAAGTGACTATCCACAGCATTGTTGAATTCACGACCACAGTCTGATATAATCACATGTGGTAGTCCAAATCTCATGAATAACTACAGAACAGTAAGATATTTAACTAGTGATGTGCTTCAGCACGTATGACGAGCGAGCTGGTCTGACTGAAATTTAAATTTGCTAGCTAGCTGCTAATAATTTTTGTTAAATATTTTTGTTTTGTTTATTGCTATTCTTTAGCAACACACAACAATTTTATACATACTCATTCTGTCTCGGCAGCTCTTTGCTGTTTTTTTTCTTCTTTTCCTAGCATTACTTCAAAGTCTTTTCTCCCGATTTCTTGTACCCGTGCTAATGTTTATGTTTTTAAGTAGCCTCCGGGGTGGACTCTTTGAACTTTGCCATATACCAAAATCTCAATTGAGACTCATTAGTGAGAGTCTCGTTTCACTCGCCCAAATACATTTCTTAATTATCTAAATATAAACATGCCACGACACCATTAATACCTTATAAAGAAGGGTAGCTACTCGACTTGAACACGTATCCGGTGTAGGAATGGCTTCAACATATTTTGAAAAATAGTCACTAATAGTCAAAATATACTTGCTTCCATCATCTGCTGTAGGGAATAGCGGCCCAATAAAGTCCATTCCTATGCAGTACCATGAGCTAACAACTGCTATTGGATGCAGCTGTGGAACACCTGTAGTGAGCTTTCGATTCATGCGTTGGCACACATCACAAGTTGATATCTGAAATTGTAAATACTTTCAACAATATTGAATATAATTGTAAATTGTGATTTACCATTTTTTTAACATCAGACACCATTCCAGGCCACATAAAACGTTCTTTGATTCGATGCAAAGTTCGATTTATACCCAAGTGTCCTGAAGTCTTGTCAACATGACAGGACAGCAGTACTTGTTTTTGTTCTTTAGTTGAGCGTAAATATTTAAAAAAATTTCCCTATAAAGCAAAGTAGTGTATGTATAGCAGTTCTGATATGCAATTTCTAGCTTACCTTATTCTTGTAAAACATCTCCCCATGCCTGACTTCAAATTTCTTTGCCTTTCTTCTTATTGATCTTTTCTTATTGCTATCAGCATTTTCTGAATAGGCTTTTGTAGTCAGGTACTTCACTACATCGTCAAGCAGCTCTCCACTTTCTTCAAAACAGTCTTTTTCGGACATAGCGAGAAGAATAACTAAAACGGACTGAACTCCACGTGGACGGACAAATTTTCACGCGAAAATTTATCCCACCGGACCTAATTTTACGTGAATATTGGTCCGGGGGACTCAGTTTTACGGCGGACCATATTTTACGTGACAGACCTACTCTGATGAAATAAGAGCAAGATTGGAAGATATGCAGCAGAAAATGGGAACAAAAAGGTTGTTACAAAATTTTCTGGGGAGTTGGGCAGTGCTATTCCTGAAAGCTCTGTAAGGAATATGAAGAAGGCTTACCTGAAACAGTTGGATGAAGTAAAATTTCCAGAACAGAGAAAAAAATTGCCACATAGTTCGAGAGGGAGACCATTGAAACTTGGTGAGTATGATGATATAGTGAAGGAATATGTTCATCACCTGAGACTTGCTGATGGAATCATCAACCGCTCTATTGTTATAGCTGCTGCAAGAGGTATTCTAAGTCATTTGGCCCCTGCTCGACTTAAAGAACATGGTGGTGACATTGAAATTGAAAGATCTTGGGCTCAATCTTTTCTTGGGCGGCTAGGTTATGTTCGTAGGAAAATTTCTCTTCTGAAGCCCATTCATGCGAACTGGCTGATGGATGTAATTTTCAAGCTGAAAATGCAAGAAGGCCTGATCAAAACTGGTTTTGATAAAGCTGGTATAACATCATTTGAACATGTATTAAAGCCAAAATATTTACCCGCCAATATGTACTACAGAATGGAATAGTCAAATAGTTTACCCGCCAATATAACATGTTATACAGTAGCTTAAACATGAAGGTTGCGTATAAAAGGGCATAGCTGGGGACATATTTCACCATAAACGGGAAATGGCGGCTGACAGTTTTTGTCACCGACTTCCTGGAGACCATTTTAGTACGCATATTAGCAACTTTGCGCACAAAAAGCTGGGAAACAATGTCACTTATAAGCTGTGATCATTTTAACAAAAGACAAAACAGTAAAAATACAAAACAAAAATAAACAACAACAACAAATAGAGGGTTCATCTTCAATCAAGAATTGTACATACACATGGCATTGATAGATGAACTTCAGTATAACTCACAAACAATGATTACTACATAGCTTTTATTTTTTAGTTAGGGCACTCATTGTTTACGTGTTGTGGATCAACTTGAAGGGATAGTGAGCTATATTGGGGGGTTCTCTTTGCACAGCTACTTTTTTAAATTTGAATAGGAGCTAGAGGTCAAAGGGCATGCCGGGGATTCTTTCTTTTATACCCAGACCTCCGGAAGGAGTTCAGAATGTGATAAACGAGGCCACAGACTTCGCGAACGGAGAATACCATTGAATTATAAACGCGACCTCTACGTTTAACTTTAATGAGTACTTGTGGCTTTTGAGGTTCTTTTCAATGCAGAATGAGCAGTCGTTTATCTTCTTTTAGTCATGATTCCACATTCTCAAAGTACCTGTAGATTCTTGCCACCACTTCCTTTGTCTGGCTCCATTGTATTAATTAATAATATTTTGACACATCTCATAAGTACAACACTTTTTGGAAATTATCTCTCTAGGCTATGAATAAAAAATGGAGGTAGATTTTTATCATGTTAATTATTTCACTTTGTAATAATTGATTTCAATCATGTGAGACTATAATAACAATCCTGATGGTTTGAATTGACCTGAACACTGTGTATGCAGTTAAAGTAAAATAAGTTATGTCGATCCCATCATTGGTGTCAATATTTTATAAATCATATTATGTTTTAGAGAACAATGTTAGAAAAAGGCCTAAAATACCGGCTGGAGTGGAGTATGAATTATGTGAAGATTTTCCTGGTCCTTGCAGTCATCAAGAATGTCGATATGCACGTAATAATGTGGAGCGGAGGGAATGGGTTGTTGAACAGAAAAAAGGTAACAATACACTCATACAAAACAAACTGTGGTAGTGTTTTCATTCAGTACTTGCATTTTTTTTTGTTATCAGAGCAAATTAAGGAGGCCTGTGCCAACATGGTTAGAGGAAAACTTGAAGTTCCATTGCGAGTGGTTAAAATGAATTTCCTTGGTCTTCCTCGTTCTGGAAAGTCCACTCTTTTGAAGCGATTGATGGAGATTATTCTTAACATTAAAAGTTTGGCTGACATAAGAGAAGAGCCTAGCACTGGTGTAGCTGAGAGATCAAATCAAATTTTGATAAATGTTGGAATGGCAGATGACCAGAGTTGGAAAATCACTGATAAAATAAAGCAATTGCCTAAATGTGTCAGCAAAATCATATTTCAGTCTTTGAAGGAGGAATCTACTAGTAAGTTGAAGCATGTGTTTGTATAGTGAAGCAAGTGCATGACATTATTAAGAGAATCAATTCAGGAGTTAAGTTAATTAGTAATAAAATATTCTACTTCATTTATTGTGTTCGCTTGTCTGGCTTTCCTTTATTTATTAAATAAATCTATGCTCTGGGTATCTAATCAATTCAAGTGCCACTGTAATCACACCAAAAGAAGACAGTACAAGTCATATTTTATTATATTACAAAGCAAATGATTTTTTATAACAATCAGTAGGTTCATGTCGAATATAAATACTGTAAAACTAGTTATAGCTGTTATGTAGAGTGTATATATTTTATGGCTAATACAGCTACTTGGACTTATAAAGCAAACAACACAGAAAAGAATTTTTTTAAACTGAATCCACCTTTTGTGGCCTTCATAGCTTTATTTTCTTCAAGCATTTTCAAGTATGTGTGCCAAATAATGAACTGGGAAGACTCCAGTAGTGCAATAATGGCCATTTTGCAGACCAACAAAACTGGAAAGACCTAACTACATTGTAACTACATTTGTTTTTCCAAAAGATTGCTTTGGAATAGTAAATGAAGGACCAAATAGGTCTGGAGTTTCCTAAATCTTCTAAATGGCTCGATATTGAGGGCTGACCAGAAATGCCGTAAATTGTCCATCCCATCCCACGGTCCCATGGGATCATGGGATTACATGGGATTGTCCATCCTATCCCACAGCCCCATGGGACTTTCCACGGGATGTCCACCTGTCCCTCTACAAATGCATGTGTCCTACTGTCCATCCCGTCCCATGGGATCGTGGGGAAGGTCCACCTGTCCCTCTCACTGACACATGAATATCTTACTGTCCATCCCATCCCACGGTCCCATGAGTCTATGAAATAGATTGCGTGTAACATTTGTAATGATAGTTAGTGTATTTTTTATTAATATTTGTATCATTAACATACTTGTAACCTTGTCAGCAAGTACCCTTTCTTGCGTATTAAACCTAGCATGACACCTCCTGCGCTTCACTCAGTCGGCTTGTCAAAGTGTGTCGTCTTCGCGCATGCGCTCTAGCTTGAATCTAAATGTTCATTGGGAATGGAATGAACAGTGTGAGTATATGTAAAGAGAGGGACATGTGGACATCCCATGGAATGTCCCATGGGACCATGGGATGCGATGGACAATCCCACTGTCCCGTGGGACCATGGGATGGGATGGACAGTGGGACACACACACATCTGTAGAGGGACAGGTGGACATCCCGTGGAATGTCCCACTGTCCCATGGGACTATGGGATGGGATGGACAAATTAAGGTGTTTCTGGACATCTATGACGAGATCAGGTAAAGAGTAGAAAAAAGACACGCCCCTTTTGGTTAAAATATTTGTGCGGCCATGGATGCTCAGCTGCACCCGTTCCGACGCCCCTGAAGACAGTTAGCCGATTATTTTGATACAAACTGAAAAGAATGGATGTAGTGCAGAGGATGGCAAAATACCCATGCACAACTGGTGACATAAATAAACCGTGCTCTCAATTAGACCACACCCTCAAATAGTCTGCACACAATTTAAAGGCTTGAAAATAATTGTCTGCAGGTGGTTTAATAGATAAAATGTGGTAGATACCAAGAAGAGGCACTTATTGCTCTTTAAATTATAAAAAAAAAACTTCAAAACAGAACAAAACCATAAAAAAAAATCGCTTTCAAAAAGTTGCATATACCACTTACATACCAGGCTAACAATATGATAATCCTGTCACAGGCTATCCGTCCATGACCCTTCAGTGCTTTCTTTAAGCATTCTAACCAAGGCCATCTTTCTGATGTTTCCATCGCCGCCATGTTTTAGGTTTTTTCACACTAATTAAAGCATTAGGTGGAACCATCTTTACCAGTCAAATAACAGAACTTATTCTGCTATTTTAACAAGTTTATAATGTTGGTGTTTGGTGGAAGTTAGTTTAGCTAGGTTTTGGTGATGTGGTGATGGAAAAAGAGGTTTAAAATTAAGTCTACAAAAAAATAGGATGGAAAATAGAATGGAAACTAGTACTAAAAAATGTTTAAAATGTAATAATTGGTGATTTAGGGTTGCCCAGAAAGGATAGGAACTAGTAAAGCTCTGTAAGTCAGAAAGGATAGGAACTAGTAAAGCTCTGTAAGTCAGAAAGGATAGCAACTAGTAAAGCTCTGTAAGTCAGAAAGGATAGGAACTAGTAAAGCTCTGTAAGTCAGAAAGGATAGGAACTAGTAAAGCTCTGTAAGTCAGAAAGGATAGGAACTAGTAAAGCTCTATAAGTCGAAAAGGATAGGAACTAGTAAACTCTATAAGTCAGAAGGATGACTAGTACAGCTCTGTAAGTCAGAAAGATAGGATCTAGTAATCTCTATAAGTCAGAAAAGGATAGGACTAGAAAGCTCATATAGTCAGAAAGGATAGGAACTAGTAAGCTCTCATAAATCAAAAGGATAGGAACTAGTAAAGCTCTGTAAGTCAAAAGGATAGGAACTAGTAAAGCTCCCTTAAGTCAGAAAGGATATGAACTAGTAAAGCTTATAATCGTCAGAAAGGATGGGAACTGTAAGCTCTGTAAGTCAGAAAGGATAGGAACTAGTAAAGCTCTATAAGTCATCAAGGATAGGAACAGTAAAGCTCCCTTAAGTCAGAAAGGATACGGAACTAGTAAAGCTCTATACCAGAAAGGCTAGAACTAGTAAGCTCTATACAGTCGAAAGGATAGGACCTAGTAAATCTCTGTACGTTCAGAAAGGATAGGAACTAGTAAAAGCTCTGTAAGTCAGAAAGGATAGCAACTCGTAAAGCTCTATAAGTCAGAAAGGATAGGAACTAGTAAAGCTCTATAAGTCAGAAAGGATAGGAACTGGTAAAGCTCTGTAAGTCAGAAAGGATAGGAACTGGTAAAGCTCTATAAGTCAGAAAGGATAGGAACTAGTAAAGCTCTGTAAGTCAGAAAGGATAGGAACTAGTAAAGCTCTATAAGTCAGAAAGGATAGGAACTAGTAAAGCTCTGTAAGTCAGAAAGGATAGGAACTAGTAAAGCTCTGTAAGTCAGAAAGGATAGGAACTAGTAAAGCTCTGTAAGTCAGAAAGGATAGGAACTAGTAAAGTTCTATAAGTCAGAAAGGATAGGAACTAGTAAAGTTCTATAAGTCAGAAAGGATAGGAACTAGTAAAGTTCTATAAGTCAGAAAGGATAGGAACTAGTAAAGCTCTATAAGTCAGAAAGGATAGGAACTAGTAAAGCTCTATAAGTCAGAAAGGATAGGAACTAGTAAAGCTCTATAAGTCAGAAAGGATAGGAACTAGTAAAGCTCTATAAGTCAGAAAGGATAGGAACTAGTAAAGCTCTGTAAGTCAGAAAGGATAGGAACTAGTAAAGCTCTATAAGTCAGAAAGGATAGGAACTAGTAAAGCTCTGTAAGTCAGAAAGGATAGGAACTAGTAAAGCTCTATAAGTCAGAAAGGATAGGAACTAGTAAAGCTCTATAAGTCAGAAAGGATAGGAACTAGTAAAGCTCTATAAGTCAGAAAGGATAGGAACTAGTAAAGCTCTATAAGTCAGAAAGGATAGGAACTAGTAAAGCTCTATAAGTCAGAAAGGATAGGAACTGGTAAAGCTCTGTAAGTCAGAAAGGATAGGAACTGGTAAAGCTCTATAAGTCAGAAAGGATAGGAACTAGTAAAGCTCTGTAAGTCAGAAAGGATAGGAACTAGTAAAGCTCTATAAGTCAGAAAGGATAGGAACTAGTAAAGCTCTATAAGTCAGAAAGGAT
>WLWD01002771.1_pt1 | contig 13659 bp, 9 predicted proteins | sample 6712731 | NCBI WGS metagenome assembly WLWD01 (sample SAMN12718690, study PRJNA576275) | sponge metagenome | isolation source: marine sponge | host: Mycale hentscheli | place: New Zealand: South Island, Marlborough, Capsize Point | collected 2014-11-01
ACTTGTTCAATTGCATGTCCAAGTAGTGTTGACAGACTTCAATCCCTAATTCTATTACAAAAACAAAACATTAATACAAATATTACAACCATAACAGTAAACTTATTGGAGCTGTTGCTGTATTTTATCTGCCACATCATTACATTCTGTTTCGTACAATACAGTAACAAAATCCTTGAGAGCTGTGTGTTCAGATGAAAAGACTTCACGAATGTAGTCTAAGAGAATCCTTGTTTTGTCTTCGTCAATCAGGTCTCTACGTTGACAAAGTTGTCTATTGGTATAACGTGATATGAGTCCAATACTGTAACAGTGATCAGCTACTGTCATAACACAAGGCGTCACAGAGCGAACCAAGTCAGGATACACTCTCAGAAATATACTCAAGTTGTTGCCACCTAATAATAAAACATTTTCAATAATACTAGCTAAATACAAATAACAACTTGACTTACTTTCAGAGATTTCTACTGCAGGATCTTTCTTTTCGTATTTCTAATACAAAATAAATGAGAGTTAGTAAATACAAGTCAGAATACATAGTCTATTTCTACATACCTGTCCATACCAAATGAAGTGTCTATTGGTAAGTGCAACTGCTTGTGGGTTGTCTGGATTGAAGAGACATTTCATGACTTTGGGGACAGAGTGCAATCCATCAACAATCCCAAGATGATTCCCTCCTTCATGTGAACGACAGTCAAAGGCAAACTGGTAGTCCATGTAACTGCTGTAGTTCATTCTGGAACTGGCCTTCTTTAGAGTGTCCTCTATTTCTTGTTTTAAAGCAGTACATTCATGATGAATGGAGTCTAGGATTGTAGGATCGCATGAAACTACAACTTCAAAATATTTAAATCGAGATATAAATGTTACACGAAGTAAATTGGATCCGTACAAAAAGGTCACCATGTTTTTCTTGACACCATCTCTGATAAAAGTGAAGGACTTGTTAGATACGAGACAAGCCATGGAAGCAGAAAAGAGTCCCATAGGAGTAAACCCACTACTGAAATACATCAAGAGAGGCTCCACCAAACGTGAAGTACAAGATTCTTTGTGGAATAGGTCAAGTTCCTTTGCACTCGTGTTTTCTAACACGCAAGGTATGATGTACTCTTTCTCCTCTTCTAAGACTGACTTAGAATATTCAACTGACACAATCTCAGCTATAATGTGAAGATATGCAAGCAAAGCTACCAGCTGCTCTGGTGGAATGACACCTCCTGAAATTTTAGATGTAGCCGATTTCAAATCTTTCATAGTGAATTGACCTGTCTTCCTGAATCTCTTGGCTTTAGCCTGACCTACGCTATCAAAGCTCATGGCTTTGAGAATGACACCAGTGATACTGTCATACACTACCTGGATGTCTATGATGACCATGTCTTCCAAACCAGTCACACTGGGGAAGTACATCAGAACACCGGCATGGTGGTGAAGAAACCACAGAGCTACTTTAGTCTCATAGGGTGTCATATTGAAGGCATTGGCCAACGCCAAGCAGGTCTCCATGCTGGCTGTCCTCACCTCTCTCATGCGAAGACACAAGCTGAACAGAAGCCACACAGCTGGAATCTTCAGCTTCTTAAAGTGTTTCTCCATGGCATTCTCCAGTAGCTGGTGCAAGTGATGGATTTCTTCTACTCCGCCTTTCATGTTGTCCAAAGAAACAACAAGCTTGTCTTGTGAGCAGAACTGCACTATGCCATTTTCGTAGAAGTCTGTGTCTTGAACCACCTTTTGAAGCTGTGAGTCGACTGTAGCGATGTCTTCCTCAGAAACTTGGTCTTTGTGAGTGCCCACTATATACACTACTGACTTGGAGGACTTGAGTATCTCACCAATGATGGGCGAGTTGTCTGCTCCTGGTAGAGGTTGAAGATGGGCGAAGGAACTGAAACAAGACACACTGGCCAGGGTACGCAAAAGCATCTCTTGCAGAGTAAACTCAGAGTTCTCTGGTACAGTTGTCTCTCCTGAAGCTCTCTGATAAAAGACTCGATACTCCTCGTCTAACTTGAACTTGTAGCTAAAGAACAGCAAGTAGAGGCCAGGTCCTGTGGTGAGTGCTGGTAGCATGTCCATCAGCTCAGGCTGCCCTCCAGTGTCCTCCATTCTCAAGAAAGCTTTGAAAGAATGCTTCATAATTTCTGCAAACTGTGGTTGCCTTGAAACTCTCTCATATATGGCAGCTATTTCAGAATAATCTTGTGATGTTACCACCTCATTGGCTAGTTGGACATGTGTTGGTGAGAGAAGAGAGGATTTCTTTTGTCTCTTCAATGTTGGTTTTGGTGGTTTTTCCACAAGGTGAGACTGCTCTGTACTGCTAGCCTGAATGACCTCTGCCTTCGTTGCAATATCTTCACGGGGATGAGCTGCAGCCTCAGAAGTGAATTTAGTCTCCAGACCTTTTCTAAGACTATGAATGAGTAGAGATGCTTCCTCAGTGAGATTCTGTACAATGGTCCAGTGAGTTCCTTTATCTGCTGCAGTTGTATCAGACGTGCCTTGGACTAGCATATTAGAACAACACTCCAATGTGCCTGTGCTGCCATGAATCTGCTCCTCTTCTTTGGCTGACATAAGATCTATGATCTCTTTTGTAACGCGACGGCGAGTTGTAGTCTTGCCTTGTCGTGGTGGACCAAGAAACATAAGCTTTAAAGACAGAAGCTCCAGAACCTCCTTGGAAACAATGAAGTGTTTATATGCTTCTTCATACTTGTAGTCATCTATCACATAAAATAGAAATAAGTCCATTTTTTGGAGAACTGATAGTAAAGAGAACTACTTCAATGAACACAAAACTTGATACAGACACTGGGATTTCTTGCTCAAATGAAGTGGTTTCCAAATAAAATGTCCCATTTCTTAAATTATGTAACTGCCCCAATGCATGTGTGCCAATGACTTCTGACACAACTTTTATTATTCACACTGGCAATAGCTCACACACTCCTGTGCTTTGATGCCTTTTGTAGTGAATCTAGCTAATGAAGTAGCACTTGATTGCTGCTAAAGCTGTGAGTTTACAGTAGTCCTATAATTACAAGTGATATAGTTGCACAGGTTTTACTCTACAATAACCCACACACTCCTATGCTTCCACCCTCAGCTGGCTCCAGCAATAGGAGTGGGCAGCTGGTTTTATAGCCTGGAGCTAAGCCAGTAGAAGCAGCTGCCAGTGCACCAGCTGCAATTTAGCTCAGACATTCTCAGCTAATAATTACATATCATACTTTCTTCTAGAGAGAAGCTGCTATTTGCATACACTAACCTGACAGAGTTACTTTATACACTCTATCTTCAATAGCAACCAGTAACTGTCCAGTAGACAAGACTGCAGTAGCTATCAATTCATCATTATTCTTCTGACCTGGTTCATCTCCCTCACTAGTAGTCTCAATCCACTTCTCTGTCTTGTTGGAATAAATTCTAACCTTCGAATATTCATCCATGCCAATTAGATTAGATAAGGAAGAGGCGATAGCTCTGGTGTGAGTAGATGTGGTTACTGTCCTCCATATTGTTAGTGGAGTTGTCCTGCCATTACTAGAAGATGCTATGACAGACTCTAAAGTGCATATAAATAGAATCCTCTCCTTGCCAGTTCCTCCTGTGAAGTAGAAGTTGCCTTCATGGAATGTTGATCGCATGTCATAGCATGAAGAAGGAAGTGAGTCTGCAGTCGTCCAATGGTTGTTGAGTAGAACTTCCACTACGTCCAAGTACTCATAATGTGAGTCAATCCCACCAGCCACGACCAGGACCTCCGGTGATCCTCCACTAACTGATGATGGCCTGGTGCGACGAGTAGGCATGGCACGTAGCGATGGCTTCCAGTCTAGACCAGTAGTACTAGTGAACAGAGAGTTAGTGGGTTCCCAAGTGGAGGGATGACGTCCACCAACCAATACAAACTTAGACTGGTAGGTAGTTAGGGACGAGTCATCATATGGTGCACCAGTAGTAGTCCATGAGTGAAGGTCAGTAGAGATGTGAAGTCTGTCATCATAATCATCCAGTATTATCACTGTATTCTGTAGTACTGCACATTGTAGAGGCCAGACATTCCCACTCCAGGTATGGCAGTGTTCCCAGTGAAGTGAGGCTTGAGGATGGAGATCTCTCTAAATGCAAATAAATAAAAATATATATTTAAATTACAAGTAAACAAACAAACAAAAAGCATTAATTATTTATGCATATAAACACACGGACTTCATGTTTGATCAACAAATACATATTAAAAACAAACACACAAACACATTGATTCCTATATAAGCAATGAATACGCCATATAAATAATGAATACGCCATATAAATATAAATACAAACTTTGTAAACTGTAGATAAACACATATAGAGAAATGGACATGCATACTAACAATACCAACTCTATAACATACAAACACACAAACATACACTTTCTTACACAATGTTTAGATACATAAACATAACGTGTTAAAAATTATAGTTAGCAACATTACTGAAATAGACAAAATAAACACACAAACATACACTTTCTAAAACAATGCTTAGATACATAAACATAGCGTGACATTAAAAATAACAGAGTTCGCAACAGTACTGAAATAGAAAAAACAAACACACAAACATACAATAAAGACAAGTATCTTTTTTACAAAAACATAATGTAAATATATTAAAGTTAGCAACATTCTAAAAAAAAAAAACACACAAACATACAATAAAAAGAAAAGTGTTTTTTTTTTCATGTATTTTAGCACAGAAAAAAGTTTTGAATTCAATTTAACATAACGACCGGTGAGTGCAAAGATAAAAAAGGGTACAGTACAAGTCAACTTTAGAGAATGTTATTACATTGTTTGAGAGTATGTTATCGCATTGTCAGAGACTACCATATTACATCGTCAGAGACTGCGATATCACATTGTCAGAGAGTGTGTTATCACATCGTCAGAGAGTATGTTATCACATCATCAGAGAGTATGTTATCACAATGTAAGAGAATATGTTATCACATCGTCAGAGATTATGTTATCACACTGTCAGAGAGTATGTTATCACATCGTCAGAGAGTATGTTATCACAATGTAAGAGAGTATGCTATCACATTGTCAGAGACTATGGTATCACATCGTCAGAGAGTATGTTATCACATTGTCAGAGACTATGGTATCACATTGTCAGAGAGTATGTTATCACATTGTCACACATGTCCTAACTACTGATGTTTCCTAGATGTAAGGACCATGGCTGGATTAGATAATTTTAAAAATTAGAGGAACTACTGTAGCTGGCAAAGGGCCTGCCAAGTGGGAACCTAATTAGAGTGGTGTGTTTGTCAGAAATTAAGTCTGTCTGCTTAGTCAAAAATAAAGCAAGATTTTTGTACGAGCTGGTTTGTGCGTCATCCAAAAGCACTGAATTGGGAGTATAAGGCTTTAGCTTGCTGATATAGCTGTGGAAGATTTTCTAGCTTTTACCAGTAAATTGAAAGAAAAGTTTGACAAATTTTATTAGTGTTTTATGTAAGCAGTATTGAAACTAAGCCAAAGCAGTATTAAAACTAAGCCAAAACAGTAACAAAATGCTGAAGAAAAAGCTGCTTACTCTCATTCTATGACTGTTTGGAATTTGCTTAGGATAATCACTGCGCTACATGTATATAAAAACTGCCAACACGTAAGCATACATTAAATACAAACATACAACATTAAAATACACAAGCATACAATTGTTATAAACACTGTAAGAAACTGTAAATAACAAGCACAGCAATATAAATACACAACTTACTGTATTTCTGGAACAAACTAGACTTCAAATAGCAAAAGTAAAATAGACAATTACAAACTATAGGAAAATACGAGGGAAAGCAATGTATGAGAGTCCTCTCATAAAAATGCACCAGCAAATTAAAAAAAAGAGGGAAACTCATGTCTGAGCATGCTCATAAAGGCATCAACCAGCATCTGGAAAAAAAGGGAGGGAAAGTCAAGTCTGAGCATGCTCATAAAAGGCACCAGCATCTGAAAAAAAGAGGGAAAGTCATGTCTGAGCACGCTCATAAAGGCACCAGCATCTGGAAGAAAAAAAAGAGAGAGGGAACTCATGTCTGGGCATGCTCATAAAAGGCACCAGAGACTGGAAAGTAAAGAGAGGTTTAAAATATGCACAAAACATGTCCACTATTGCAAACAAACGGAAAAAAAAGTAACAAAAGCAAAAAAAAAATTAATTCTCAATATTTTTCTAATTGGATTTATTGAAATGTAGTTTTTGCCCACACCTTAGTTTTGACTTAAATCACTTGCCCTCACTGTGGCACAAAACTAGAAAATCATTTTAAGGAGCTATCACAAGCAATGCTTGCACAAGTGACTTAATTGAACCCTTAACTACAAAAAACAAAAAAAACAAAAAAATAAAACCACTGGTGGTTTAGTTGACTTATTTTGAACTTGTCTAGAGTTTACTGATTGAGGTCTGTTGTCCTGACCTACACTTGGATGCAGTTGGGAAAGAGTTCTACTCTGATACTATCAAGGTTGGTGGCAAGCTCACTCTTACAATACAAGTAACAAAAATAGTACAATTGAAAGAAGCTTCAGTTCTGCAAATGTCTAAATATGGCTGCACAAAAGAATGCATCAAGCAAGGATGTATGTTTGTCAATGTTTACAATAGAACAATTAGAGCTAATGAATTGTACAAAAAAACACCAGTGGACTGAGGAGTAGGAAAACAAATTGAGTTGGTGTGGCCATTATAACCACATCCACTTGATCACACCCACTCATTCATTCAATTAATGAATTGGATTGATAAAAAAGACAAAGTAGGATCTTATTTTTTGTCAAATGAATCAAACATTTTTAGTCTATGCTGCTTCTTTGTACTGGTATCTAATAGCTCCTCCCACTTTGTAAAAGTTATCTACATCCCTGATTAGATATGCAAACACTGGATCTAGTAATTAGATAAATAGACACTGGATCTAATAATGAATTCAGCAACTACATAAATACTGGATCTAATAAATTAGCAAACACTGAATCTTGCAATCAGACAATAAGCAAACACTGATCTGGTAGACAAAACTGGTTTTAGTGAACAAACCATAATTTGATAACTAGCCAATACTTCTAGAAAACCCAACTCAGTAGCTACGGGTGCTCACCTCCTTAGGAAGTTGAGGCTGACCTTCCGCCATGCATAATCTTTTCTTACCGCCGTCTTCAAGAATGGAGGCCTCCCTACGCTACTTAGATTCCTACTTTAAATATCCGGACTGGACCCCACCCAAAATGCTGTATTTTACTGGATTCGCCCACCACAAGTTCGTAGTATACAAGGGGGACCCTTTTCCTAATCGCTGCTGCAGGTAAGTAGCTAATAAGGAAAGGATCGTGTTGCTGCTGGTGCGTGTGAGGTGCTTGGGAGAAAAGGAAAAACGTCAAGTTTTGGCTGCATCCAGTGCTAAAGCTGTTTGAAGAAGTCGATCTACTATGGATGTACATATTCAACTGCCCTGCAAGATGGAAATACTCTTCTTTGTCATAGTTGTGAGTTTATGCTAACCAATGTAAGAAGGCTGAAAATAAGTTGTAATATACTGTTGGTACTAGTAACTTCTAGTAGTAGTAATGATATTATAAACTAGCAAGCACCTTGCCACACAGTGGCACTTGATGCACTAACTTTTGCAAGTTAGGAATGCAATAGCATAAAGTATTTTTATCCACGGTTTCCCTCTCTTGCTCTCTTTTTTCCTGAGCCATCTCAGTTTTTCTTATTCTTCTCATCAGCTCGTGGGTTCCCTTCTCTTCCTTTGTCTATCTCTCTTGCTTCTCTGTATCTCTTGTCCTTTTAAAAAACCTTGGTTTCCTTATCGCGTTCTACTGAATGTGATGACGCTTGCCTCGTGGCACTTGGTGTGCTAAGTTTAGCAATTTAGAAATGCTTTAGCACAATATATTTTTATTTATTTTTTAAATTTCTTTATATATTTCAAAGAGTAAGATAGCTAGTGTGTATCGTGAGTATTTATAGATATTTATATGTATCTATTCAAGTTTGTACAGGAATGTGTGATTGTGTGCGGACAATAATTAAAATCCAATATTAGGAGTTAAGATTGTGTATAATATTATTGATTGGTATAATGACACAATCATTACAACAATGATTATATGTTGGTAAGGTGTAGTTCATTGTAAAAGTATTTGTTTTATTATGAACTGGTTATATTTGATAGAGATGAGTTCTTCCAGCAACTTATGACTTATACAGCATCCTTCACATGTGGCCAATATTCCAGCAACACTGAAGAGTCTCTCCACAGGAGCTGAAATACTGGAATGCAAAGGTAATTAGTGAATGGGATGACAGGGGCACAGAGTGTAGTTGTATGTATGTGTGTGTGTGTGTGTGTGTGTGTACATACTATTCCAGTATGTTGGAAGTGTGTGTTATGTTAGTGTGTAGAGGAGTGTATATATGTGTGTGAATATGTAATAATGTAGAAAGTGTGTACGTATGTGTGTGTGTCTGTGTCTAGGTATGTATTAGGGTATTTTAAGTGTTAAGTATATAGAGGTAGGTGTGTATGATCATAGTCTATAAATAATATAGTAATGTGTGGATATAATGTTTTGGGTAAGGGGTATGTGTATGTGTGAGTATAGATGTTGTGAGGGAAATGCAGGGTTTCATACAGGATTTTTGGCTTGGGGGGGAAACTTTTGCATTTGGTAATTTACACCGAAGTATACTCAATACTTAAACAAATGTAATTGCTATATAATATTGTCTTATACATCAAAATTTTACACTTAAGCTAGGAGAGAGCACAATAAAAGCGTAATTAGGAGGGCAGGGGGGGGGGGGGCACTCACATAAATGTGTAAAGCATTTAATTTGTCAAATAAGAAAATGGCAAATTCATAAAAAAAATTATAGATGAGAAGTGCAATCACACCCACTCACACATGTTGGTACTAACACATTAGTGTAATAGTTCCCCCTCCCATGCATGTACAGCTGCTTACTCCTCCCACTTAAAATGCAGCTGCTCAGACTTCACTTTTTCCTATAATGTGCATAGTAGGCAGACGATTTTGAAAACCAACTTTAGCTCTTAGCTGATCTTTACCAATGGATTTAAGAAAGTTTTTCTCCAGAAAGCGGCCTTTGGATAAATCAAAAGATGACAAGGATCGATCTTTTCTCGATGTTTACGCACGCCGCGTTGTGCCCGGTTTTCCCGTAGATGGTCACATTTGATGATGCTATTCATCTTCCCCATCCACAGCTGCAGGAGCAGAGTACAATGCCGCATTCATCTGTCAACCTGTGGCAGTGATTTAAGGCAGTTCATTCTGGACCTTGAGCTAGCAAAGCTTCCTCTGATGAATTCAGAGTTGGGGTACTGTTAGTTTCCTCCAATAATTGTAATTGAATACTTTGTAATTGAATACTTTAGTAGTATTTGACGTCAAATACTACTATAGTATTTAATTACAGTACGAATACTTCCCTCTCTTCAAATGCAAATATAAGTACTAAATTTCATAAGTGTACTTAATTGCATTGGAAATACATCACATACGTTATCTGGCATCACACACACATCCACATACACACAACCATGTACATGCACACACGCATGCACATGCACATCACACACATGTGCACACACATGCACACATGCAAGTTAGACTAACAATTATACGACACATGAGAACCATTGGTACAAACCTGTGGGACAGTCAAGTCTCTTCCCTTTTGCAGCATTTAGTCAAGAAGAATACATAAAATATAGTTACCTGCTGGTCCAAAGCATGAAATTTGGTGCATATGCAGAAAATTATATATATAACATATTTAGAAGGGGTGCTCCTTGACAACTCTTCCCTGACTCTAATTATGACACAATGCGACATGCACGAACATTTTAAATTTTTGCGCCATATATTTTTTAACTTGGTTCTAGGCAATTGCCTGCATTAAGGCTATTTTGTTTATGCAATGTGAAATCTTGGTAAAAAGACATTAAACAAGAATAAATGAAGTTTATGATAGATGATAGATGTTAGTTTTCACATGATCCACGACAATAGCACAAAGTGGTACAGGAGAGTCCAGCGTCCTTGCATTTGCATCGTCTAGAGCATTGTGGTACTGCTTTACAGCCACACTTTAGCAATTCCTGACTTGCTTTCGCAATCTCGGAAAGAGTAGTCCAGAAAGGTGTCCAAATGTTTGAATTCATGGTCCAGCCATATCCCTCAGGTGATGGAAGGTTTTGCAACGAATGAAGGCTCGTTAACCACACACTTGCCTGGTACAGAGCCCGATTTGAATGCTCCAAAAGTGCAGCCTGTAATAAAACATAATACATTCATGAAGTACTATAGATGGGATGATTTATGAGCATACCTGAGTTGGAGGGATAGTGAGCATACCTGAGTTGGAGGGATAGTTTCTATCAATCTTGGTTTCCTTGAGAAGAGTTCTTGTCGCAGGTCATTCACTTGTGATATAGAAGTAGTTTTATTATATATTACACAAGTGAATCGTTCCAGGTCTACAAACTCTGGAGAAGTAACCATCAATTTTTTAAAGGGGTTGATTCTTACTGCTTGAAACACATGTGTTATACTGGGATATGACTTCCACGCTTCCCAAGTAGATTTTTTAGCTTTGCCAAAAAAATTGTGATGTGGTATCGCACCCTGTGAAAGAGTGGTAGAAAGGCAAGGCAACACACTTCTGTTTACCAAGATCCAGGCATATCTTGTTAAGGTGATACTAGTAAGTACCTAATAATCTTTCCAGTGCCAAAAGCAACCCAAATATCGAAATCTGGATATGTTGATTGTAAAAAAAAAAAATTCCCAGCTAAAATAACAATGACATCCGTGTCAACTGTACGTAGTAGAATCTTTTTAGCGCCTTTCTGCATAGCATCTTGGATGTGGATACACATTCGTGCATCCGCTTCTTCATGGTCACTAACACCCATACTACCAGTGTGAGATCCCTTGCAAATTACATGCGAACCTGTAGCAAAAAGAGAGGTTTGTTCCTTAGGATCGTCTTGTACTCTCTCACTTGATCCATACAACAATTGGTCACAAGAAACTTAAGGCTTGTGGGTAAAGACGTATGCTGACAATCTGGTGGAAACTGCCCACTAAAAGGCAACAATTTTCAAGACAAAATCTCCCTTCTTAAAATCTTTACTGCCTTAGCCTTAGCAAGTGCCTCTGAATTGTAATCAAGTGAAGGTAAAACATCATTAAAGATTTTTTTCATGCCTTCGTTGAATATGATTAGGACACTCTTCCCATCAGACTGCTCCTGACACTGGTCAGAAAAATGATCCAGTATCTGCAGCTTTAATCGTGTTTTATTAGTAGTTATGTTAACCCCACGTTTTGTCAATAGCCGTTGTAACATATCATATAACTCCGCAAGCTGGAAAATATAGTTTCCAGTTTCCACATTGTCTTCTATGTATGCAAATAGGTCAGCATAACTTTGAGCTTTAGTTATTTCAACCTCATGGGAGCAAGCATCATGTTCAGCTCTTTGCATGCTCCTGTATTGGCTTTTATATGCAGATAGACAATTATAGTGGTATTTTGCCTCTATTGCTATAAGGTCACCACCAGCATCTGGCCAACAACTCAGCATCCTGTAACTCAGTAGCCATTAGTCGCAAGTCATTATCTAATTTCATTAGTGGCACAGGCATGGAGAGTACCAGTAATTTTGGTGCAAAACATACAACTCTCTTGCTTTGCCATACCCATCGACATCCTTTTGGATTTCCTTGGTCCCCCCTCACTTTGACCTGATTCAAGGTTCCTTTTCTTGCCCAATATAATTTTAAGTGTAGATTGAATAAATTTCAGATGGCAAGATTTATGCCATTTAGCCTTATGAGCCATGAACTCTTCAGGTGATTGTTCACCAGAAAATTCTACTGGAACAGGTAGTGTCTTACAGTCTTGAAATCATTTGAAGGACTCCAGAAAATGTATCACTTCAGAATCCCACCACCATCACCACAGATAACACACACTTCCCAATCCATCATTTGCAGCACACCACAAAAAGCCATGTGTATTTTATTTGCGCGTTTTTTTTTTTTTCGCTATACAAAGTCAATGTGTCGCGAAAATATAAATGTTCGCGCATATCGCAGCATATTTTTAGGAATCTATTGCAAACAAATTCTCTCATTCTGCATTTGTTTTAGGTCTTACTGAACAGCACCCCTTCTGGAATAATACTATATACTGGTAAGATTCACTGTACCAAAACTTGGACTTTGGACCAGAACGTTACTATAATACAAAAAATGGTCCACAATCTACCTCACTATGAGTGTTGTCCAGGAATGCTGTCAGCTTCCCCCTTTTATTTTGGACAATAGGAAAGTCTCATCAAAATATTGAAATTTATAAGTTTGAAAGTTTCACTGTAGGTAACTCCTTGTAGTTGAATAGTCATGCTAAGTATATTGTGTTTGTAGTCACATGACTGTGGTACACCCAATATGGAGGACTTCATCTCCATGCCCAGGCCCGTAGCCAGAGGTTCGCATTGGGGGGTTCGGATTTTAAGACGCAAAAAGCCACACCTACTTTTGTTTCCTCGTTAATTCTTCTACAATACTAAAAAACAAAAGATATGTGCACTAGGTATTCCACTTCAAAACTATAATTCATTAAACACTGTTGATATTCGAGAGAAAAGCAGTATTATTCTCGTGTAACCAGGCTTCTATGAGCTGTATATAAACAGTGCAACATTAATACGCCTTATTCGTACTACAAGTTATTTAATAGTACGGCGTGTAAACTGTCCGTTCGAAATGTATTGGAAAAATCGCTATAACTAAGTGAAATAGCACGGGACAAAGTGAAATGCCACGCTAGCTTAAGTAAGACTAAGAGCGCAAACATGCAGCTCTAGCCTTGGAAATGTACAGTTGTAGTTTCTAGTTGGAGACAACGTCATTCTTTAGCGCAGAAGCAATACCCCTATTAGACAGAGTTTTTTCCAACAGATTAGGAGGAGGGAGGAGCCATCGATTAAAGCAAAGTTCAAGAGAGAGTTTATCCTGAAATGCAGAGATAGTGACTGCACTATACATAGTAGCCACATTGTAAATGATCTTTAGCTTACTGTAGTCTCGTGCAGCTTTTATAAAGCTGGCCTACTATTAGCGTGTGATAGCACGGGTAACCGTGCTATTCATGATTAATAGCACGAACAGCGGGATTAAAATAACACGAGGCATATCGGAGCGAGCGCCACTGATCCTTAATAGAACAGGTTACCCGTGCTATCACTCGCTAATAGTAGGCCAGTTTTTTTTAATTCATTTGCAGTCTAGCTACACTAGATAGTGCACTTGCTATCTGTATATTTGAGTTTTAACTTTCTCAGACACATCCGAAGGCTCCCTTTCTAATCTGTTGAAAAAAATCCGTTGCTTGTGCTATGAATCGCACGCTTATCGGTGCTATTACTCATACTGAAGTGCATTACGTTACACTTTATAAAGAATATATGTAACGTAGCAAGCATTACTCATGCCGATCTGAGAGCGAAATTTTGTATCCAAGGAGCTGAATGTTTATTAGGTCA
>WLWD01005081.1_pt1 | contig 13624 bp, 10 predicted proteins | sample 6712731 | NCBI WGS metagenome assembly WLWD01 (sample SAMN12718690, study PRJNA576275) | sponge metagenome | isolation source: marine sponge | host: Mycale hentscheli | place: New Zealand: South Island, Marlborough, Capsize Point | collected 2014-11-01
CAAGGTGAGAGCTAAAATTCCTAGTCCCAAAAGTCCCAACAAGTCCTGGGACTACTAGGGAAATCCCGGGATGTCCCACAAGGTAAGAGCTAAAATTCCTAGTCTCAAAAGTCCCAACAAGTCCTGGGACTACTACGGAAATCCCGGGATGTCCCACAAGGTGAGAGCTAAAATTCCTAGTCTCAAAAGTCCCAACAAGTCCTGGGACTACTAGGGAAATCCCGGGATGTCCCACAAGGTGAGAGCTAAACTTCCTAGTCTCAAAAGTCCCAACAAGTCCTGGGACTACTACGGAAATCCCGGGATGTCCCACAAGGTAAGAGCTAAAATTCCCAGTCTCAAAAGTCCCAAGAAGTCCTGGGACTATAGGGAGCCTTTCAGACAATTGTCCAAATGAGGACTATAAATTTCAGTCCCAAAAGTCCGAAGTGGACTCATGTATAAGAATATTTTCTAAAACTTAAGGCAAATATGTAAATAATTGGTATTTGTGCATGTGTACGAGCAAAGTACAAGATAATTTTGCCAAGTTTCATAATTTTAGTCGAAATATTAGTACGTGCATGAGGTTTGTTCGGTTTAACTTATCTGAAAAATTAACACTTCACTGCTATTTATAAGATTTACAGCTGCACTTCAAGAAATTACAACATTATGTATACTAGACCATTGTTTGTATTGTTGGGTGCTATTAACCGTGATAATGAAATAGAAAACTATTTCAATTCTGTTGCCACACAAGTAGTTGATTTTTTCTTATTACTCAGCATTTTGAATTTATCAAGGAAGCAATTCCAGAAACAACGGAAGAAAAAACGGCTTTTGCCAAAAAATTATCTAAGTTTAACCTGTCCCTGTCAAGGTATCGCGACATTTTAATGCAAAAAGAACTGAAGCCGTAAGTTTAACAAAATCAATTTAATATTAATTTTGTTTACCAATCTCACTCTCAGCTTAATGTCACGTTACTTTAAAATTATTGTGACTTCTAAATTTATAAAAATCCCTTTAGGTGAATAATATCCTAAATTATATTTTTAATATTTATTTCCAGAGTTCTTGGAAAGAGAGCAGGACAAGCAATCGCAACCCCAACTAGAAAATCTCCGAGAAAACACTCTACAACTAATTTTTCCCCTCGTGACTTAAATAAATTATTTTAATAACATTGTTATTTCGTATGTCAGATACATATAAATTTGAATATTAATAATAAATATTCTATTTTGTGACAAAATAAATGGTGAATCACAGTTAGTTAATGAAGAATAACTAAGCAGCAAAGTTATAAAATATTTTTAGAATAATAAGTCCAATTGAAATTTTTTTAAATCTGTATGAGGTGAACTTCTAACTGTTTTTGGTTAAAACATCATAAGCTACATCAACACTACTCGAGTCAGTTTCAACATACATGAAAGATTTGAGATATAAAAATCATATTGTAATTCGGTGAAGAAGCATGTTAACTCAAGTCGGACAAAAAAGAATCAGTATCATATCTCTCATCATGTGGGATATCCCGGGACGTCCCTAGCAGTCCCAGGACTTCTTCGGACTTCATGGGACTGGGATTTTTAGCTCTCATCTTGTGGGACATCCAGGGACATCCCAAGTAGTCCCAGGACTTCTTGAGACTTTTGAGACTGGGATTTTTAGCTCTCACCTTGTGGGACATCCCGGGATGACCCTAGTAGTCCCAGGACTTCTTGGGACTTTTGGGACTGGGATTTTTAGCTCTCATCTTGTGGGACATCCCGGAACGTCCCTAGTAGTCCCAGGACTTCTTGGGACTTTTGGGACTTTTTGGATATGTGGGACATCCAGGGATGTCCCTAGTAGCCCCAGGACTTCTTGGGACTGGGATTTTTAGCTCTTACCTTGTGGGACGTCCAGGGACGTCCCTAGTAGTCCCAGGACTTCTTGGGACTTTTGGGACTTATTTGGGACATCCCGGGATGTCCCTAGTAGTCCCAAGACTTCTTGGGACTTTTGGGACTGGGATTTTTAGCTCTCATCTTGTGGGACATCCCGGAACGTCCCTAATAGTCCCAGGACTTCTTGGGACTTTTGGGAATTATGTAGGACATCCAGGGATGTCCCTAGTAGCCCCAGGACTTCTTGGGACTGGGATTTTTAGCTCTTACCTTGTGGGACGTCCAGGGACGTCTCTAGTAGATCCAGGGACATCCCTAGTAGTCCTAGGACTTTTGGGACTTATGTGTGACATTCCGGGATGTCCCTAGTAGTCCCAGGACTTCTTGGGACTTTGGGACTTATGTGAGACATCCAGGGATGTCCCTAGTAGCCCCAGGACTTCTTGGGACTGGGATTTTTAGCTCTTACCTTGTGGGACGTCCAGGGACATCCCTAGTAGTTCCAGGACTTCTTGGGACTTTTGGGACTTATGTGGGAAATCCCGGGATGTCCCTAGTAGTCCCAGGACTTCTTGGGACTTTTGGGACTGGGATTTTTAGCTCTTATCTTGTGGGACATCCCGGAATGTCCCTAGTGGTCCCAGGACTTCTTGGGACTTTTGGGACTGGGATTTTTAGCTCTCATCTTGTGGGACATCCCGGAATGTCCCTAGTAGTCCCAGGACTTCTTGGGACTTTTGGGACTTATGTGGGACATCCACGGATGTCCCTAGTAGTTCCAGGACTTCTTTGGACTTTTAGAACTTATGTGGGACATCCAGAGATGTCCCTAGTAGTCCCAGGACTTCTTGGGACTTTTAGGACTGGGATTTTTAGCTCTTACCTTGTGGGACATCCTGGGATGTCCCTAATAGTCTCAAGTTTCTTGGGACCCTGGAACTTCTGAGACTGAAGTCCCTAGACTTTGAGATCAATGGAATATCTTGGATTTCCCTAATAGTCCTAAGAATTTGGAGATTTATCCTTACCGTTTCAGGACATCTTAAAAATTCTGAGGAAGTCCTAAGAAATTTAAAGGACTGGGACTGTCCGTGGCAGTCTTAGACATGAATGGAATAGACAGGTAGAGAGCCTGATCATGTGAGAATAGACAGGCAGAGATTCTGATCGTGTTAGAATAGACATGCAGCGAGAGTGAGAGAATAGACAGACAGAGATCCTGATCGTGTGAGAATAGACAGGCAGAGAGCCTGATCGTGTGAGAATAGACAGGCAGAGATCCTGATCGTGTTAGAATAGACATGCAGCGAGAGTGAGAGAATAGACAGGCAGAGAGCCTGATCGTGTGAGAATAGACAGGCAGAGATCCTGATCGTGTGAGAATAGACATGCAGCGAGAGTGAGAGAATAGACAGGCAGAGAGCCTGATCGTGTGAGAATAGACAGGCTGAGATCCTGATCGTGTGAGAATAGACAGGCAGAGATCCTGATCGTGTGAGAATAGACAGGCAGATATCCTGATCGTGTGAGAATAGACATGCAGCGAGAGTGTGAGAATAGACAGGCAGAGAGCCTGATCGTGTGAGAATAGACAGGAAGAGAGCCTGATCGTGTGAGAATAGACAGGCAGATATCCTGATCGTGTGAGAATAGACATGCAGCGAGAGTGAGAGAATAGACAGGCAGAGAGCCTGATCGTGTGAGAATAGACAGGCAGAGAGCCTGATCGTGTGAGAATAGACATGCAGCGAGAGTGAGAGAATAGACAGGCAGAGAGCCTGATCATGTGAGAATAGACATGCAGCGAGAGTGAGAGAATAGACAGGCAGAGAGCCTGATCGTGTGAGAATAGACAGGCAGAGATCCTCATCATGTGAGAATAGACATGCAGCAAGAATGAGAATAGACAGACAGAGAGCCTGATTATGTGAGAATAGACAGGCAGAGAGCCTGATCATGTAAAAATAGACAGGCAGAGAGCCTGATAATGTGAGAATAGACAGGCAGAGAGCCTGATCGTGTGAGAATAGACATGCAGCGAGAGTGAGAGAATAGACAGGCAGAGAGCCTGATCGTGTGAGAATAGACAGGCAGATATCCTGATCGTGTGAGAATAGACATGCAATGAGAGTGAGAGAATAGACAGGCAGAGAGCCTGATCGTGTGAGAATAGACAGGCAGAGAGCCTGATCGTGTGAGAATAGACATGCAGCGAGAGTGAGAGAATAGACAGGCAGAGAGACTGATCATGTGAGAATAGACAGGCAGAGAGCCTGATCGTGTGAGAATAGACAGGCAGAGAGCCTGATCGTGTGATAATAGACATGCAGCGAGAGTGAGAGAATAGACAGGCAGAGAGCCTGATCATGTGAAAATAGACAGGCAGAAAGCCTGATCGTGTGAGAATAGACAGGCAGAGAGCCTGATCGTGTGAGAATAGACATGCAGCGAGAGTGAGAGAATAGACAGGCAGAGAGCCTGATCATGTGAGAATAGAAAGGCAGAGAGCCTGATCATGTGAGAATAGACAGGCAGAGATCCTCATCATGTGAGAATAGACATGCAGCGAGAATGAGAGAATAGACAGACAGAGAGCCTGATCGTATGAGAATAGACATGCAGCGAGAGTGAGAGAATAGACAGGCAGAGAGCCTGATCGTGTGAGAATAGACAGGCAGAGAGCCTAATCGCGTGAGAATAGACATGCAGCGAGAGTGAGAGAATAGACAGGCAGAGAGCCTGATCATGTGAGAATAGACAGGCAGAGAGCCTGATCGTGTGAGAATAGACAGGCAGAGAGCCTGATCGTGTGAGAATAGACAGGCAGAGAGCCTGATCGTGTGAGAATAGACATGCAGCGAGAGTGAGAGAATAGACAGGCAGAGAGCCTGATCATGTGAGAATAGACAGGCTGATCATGTGAGAATAGACAGGCAGAGATCCTCATCATGTGAGAATAGACATGCAGCGAGAGTGAGAATAGACAGACAGAGAGCCTGATTATGTGAGAATAGACAGGCAGAGAGCCTGATCATGTGAAAATAGACAGGCAGAGAGCCTGATAATGTGAAAATAGACAGGCAGATATCCTGATCGTGTGAGAATAGACATGCAACGAGAGTGAGAGAATAGACAGGCAGAGAGCCTGATAATGTGAAAATAGACAGGCAGAGATCCTGATTGTGTAAGAATAGACATGCAGCAAGAGTGAGAGAATAGACAGGCAGAGAGCCTGATCGTGTGAGAATAGACAGGCAGAGATCCTCATCATGTGAGAATAGACATGCAGCGAGAGTGAGAATAGACAGACAGAGAGCCTGATTATGTGAAAATAGACAGGCAGAGAGCCTGATCATGTGAAAATAGACAGGCAGAGAGCCCGATCGTGTGAGAATAGACAGGCAGAGATCCTGATCATGTGAGAATAGACAAGCAGCGAGAATGAGAGAATAAACAGGCAGAGAGCCTGATCATGTGAGAATAGACATGCAGAGATCCTGATCATGTGAGAATAGACATGCAGCGAGAGTGAGAGAATAGACAGGCAGAGAGCCTGATCATGTGAGAATAGACAGGCAGAGAGCCTGATCGTGTGAGAATAGACAGGCAGAGAGCCTGATCATGTGATAATAGACATGCAGCGAGAGTGAGAGTATAGACAGGCAGAGAGCCTGATCATGTGAGAATAGACAGGCAGAGAGCCTGATCGTGTGAGAATAGACAGGCAGAGAGCCTGATCGTGTGAGAATAGACAGGCAGAGAGCCTGATCGTGTGAGAATAGACAGGCAGAGAGCCTGATCGTGTGAGAATAGACATGCAGCGAGAGTGAGAGAATAAACAGACAGAGAGCCTGATCATGTGAGAATAGACAGGCTGATCATGTGAGAATAGACAGGCAGAGATCCTCATCATGTGAGAATAGACATGCAGCGAGAATGAGAATAGACAGACAGAGAGCCTGATTATGTGAGAATAGACAGACAGAGAGCCTGATTATGTGAGAATAGACAGGCAGAGAGCCTGATCATGTGAAAATAGACAGGCAGAGAGCCTGATCATGTGAGAATAGACAGGCAGAGAGCCTGATCGTGTGAGAATAGACAGGCAGAGAGCCTGATCGTGTGAGAATAGACAGGCAGAGAGCCTGATCGTGTGAGAATAGACATGCAGCGAGAGTGAGAGAATAGACAGGCAGAGAGCCTGATCATGTGAGAATAGACATGCTGATCATGTGAGAATAGACAGGCAGAGATCCTCATCATGTGAGAATAGACATGCAGCGAGAATGAGAATAGACAGACAGAGAGCCTGATTATGTGAGAATAGACAGGCAGAGAGCCTGATCATGTTAAAATAGACAGGCAGAGAGCCTGATAATGTGAGAATAGACAGGCAGAGAGCCTGATCATGTGAGAATAGACAGGCAGAGATCCTGATCGTGTAAGAATAGACATGCAGGGAGAGTGAGAGAATAGACAGGCAGAGAGCCTGATCATATGAAAATAGACAGGCAGAGAGCCTGATCATGTGAGAATAGTCAGGCAGAGAGCCTGATCTTGTGAGAATAGACAGGCAGAGATCCTGATCATGTGAGAATAGACAAGCAGCGAGAATGAGAGAATAGACAGGCAGAGAGCCTGATCATGTGAGAATAGACAGGCAGAGATCCTGATTGTGTGAGAATAGACAGGCAGAGAGCCTGATCATGTGAGAATAGACAGGCAGAGAGCCTGATCATGTGAAAATAGACAGGCAGAGGATCATGTGAGTGAGAATAGACAGGCAGAGAGCCTGATCATGTTAGAATAGACAGGCAGAGAGCCCGATCGTGTGAGAATAGACAGGCAGATATCCTGGTCATGTGAGAATAGACATGCAGCGAGAGTGAGAGAATAGACAGGCAGAGAGCCTGATCATGTGAGAATAGACAGGCAGAGAGCCTGATCGTGTGAGAATAGACAGGCAGAGAGCCTGATCATGTGATAATAGACATGCAGCGAGAGTGAGAGAATAGACAGGCAGAGAGCCTGATCATGTGAGAATAGACAGGCAGAGAGCCTGATCGTGTGAGAATAGACAGGCAGAGAGCCTGATCGTGTGAGAATAGACAGGCAGAGAGCCTGATCGTGTGAGAATAGACATGCAGCGAGAGTGAGAGAATAGACAGGCAGAGAGCCTGATCATGTGAGAATAGACAGGCTGATCATGTGAGAATAGACATGCAGCGAGAATGAGAATAGACAGACAGAGAGCCTGATTATGTGAGAATAGACAGGCAGAGAGCCTGATCATGTGAAAATAGACAGGCAGAGAGCCTGATAATGTGAGAATAGACAGGCAGAGAGCCTGATCATGTGAGAATAGACAGGCAGAGAGCCTGATCGTGTGAGAATAGACATGCAGCGAGAGTGAGAGAATAGACATGCAGAGAGCCTGATTGTGGTGGAAGGGTCTGAAGACAGCACAAATGTATGCTGCCACCAGAGTTGCCAATGCTAGTATTCCCAAGCAGTTCAATGCTTCTACCTACCCCAACCCAGAGTTCTCAATTCTGTGATAGGATTGACAGTAGATGAAGGTTCAACCAGCACATGGTAGCAACTGAACTGGCACATGCACAGACAGGTCATTAAATAGAACAACCCATCTGCACATGCTCAATGAAATGGTGATGTAGAAATAAAGGGTGTGCATGAATTGGGATAGGTAATGTAATTAGCTGCTTAGAAATATTATACTACACATGCTGACAATGAAAGGGTATGGGTGACATGGGAATGTACATAATTGTTCTATAGATAAGGAGTGTGGTGTTTTACCACATGTCCCCCCTCTCCGGAGGCTAAGTGTTCACAGTTCAAAATCTAGCACAACTGCTTATTGTGACGAGTCTTGGTCTTGCCAACTCTGTCTTGACATGGCATCTGCGACTTGATTGTTACTGCCTTTGACATAGATCAGATCAAAGTCAAAATCGGCCAGCTTTTCCAGCCATCTGGACAATTTTGCTGAAGGAGGTGGGCCTTTGAAAATATCAACCAGGGCACTATGGTCTGTGTACACTGTGAAATGGCGACCAGACAGATAGAAACGAAAATGTTCACATGAGACCAAGACTGCAAGTGCTTCTAGCTCGACTGCTGGATAGTTTCTTTCTCTAGGTAAAAGCTGTCTTGAATAAAAGGAAACTGGAACCCATTCATCTGACCTGTAAACACATAAACAACTACCAACACCTTTGGTGGAGGCATCACTGAACACGCACCATACATCATTACAAGTGGGCAGATACAAAGATGAATGATTGACTATGGCTGATATAATATAATTGAAAGAAGTGACAAAGTCAGAGTCGTTATCATATTGTAACTTGTCAGGGTAACGTTTCTGTAAGTGAACATTCAAAACATAAGTGTGGTTGGCAAAATCAGGAATAAAACGTGAGTAAAATGTGACTAATCCGAGGAAAGCTCTGAGATCTGACTTGGTTGTAGGAAGACGGTAGTTCTTGATGTGACTAATCTTAGCTTCGGCTATGCTGATCTGACCATTGCCTACTACAAAACCTAAGAACTCGAAAGTGCTGTACATCCAACAACACTTGGACTTCTTTACAGTAAGGTTTGCTGCTGACAGCCTGCTTAGAACTGCAGTGACATGAGCCAGATGATCATCAAAGGTGGTGGAATAGATAATTACATCATCTATGTACGGCAAACAAAAGGATTCAATTCCTCTTAAGACTGACTGCATAAGCAGCTGGAAGGTTGCAGGGGCATTTTTCAGTCCAAATGGCATGACCCGATATTGAAACTTGCCTTGGAGGCATGAAAAGGCAGTAAGTGGCTTGGAATCATCAGATAGGGGGACCTGATGGAACCCTTTTAATAGATCTAGCTTGGATAAGTATTTGGCTTCACCTAGTTGGGATAGGATTGAATCAATTGACGGCATCATAAAAGGTTCAGGTATAGTAAGTAGGTTTAATTTTCGAAAATCAACGACTATGCGGATTCCTCCATCACGCTTCTTGACTGGAAGCGGAGAGCTTGACCAGGCCGATGTAGATGGTTCGATTATACCAAGTGACAAGAGTGTCTCAATCTCTTCATGAAAGGGTTGTTGATAAGCCAATAGTACTGAATATGAGGGAGTCCAAACAGGTGTGTGACTTGTGATGCTGATTGTGTGGGCGACAAGGGAAGTGATGCCGGGTTTGTCTGAGAAAACATTAGGAAAAGATGAAAGGGTGAAGTCCAATTGGGATTGTTGTTCTGGGTTGAGCTTTAATTGGGAGGGTTTTCTGGGTGAAATGTCAAAGTGAGGAGAACTGTCATCTGGTACTATGGCTACTCTGAATATGATAGAATTACATGCTTTCTTCAGTTGGCTGAGATGTATTATCTTTTTCCTGCCTTTAGAGTTCTGGGGAGCAATCTCACAATTCACTGGTGCAATCAACTGTGTAATGATAAATGGGCCGTCCCAAGAGGACTCCAGACATTTGTTTAGTCCAGGGGACCTCTTGTAAACAACGTCACCTACTTTGTATTTACCCACAAAGTCTGACTCTCTGGTAATGCGTTTGTGGGCATGCTTGGATGACAAAGATTGCTTGACAAAGTGATTGGTGCATGCAAACTGCTTGTCTAAATCTGCAATGAACTGAGGGATGTTAACTGATGACTCATGATCTGACAACTAAAGAGATTTGATAGTGGACACGATAAACGGTGACGGTTTCAGAAAAAGCAATTCTTGGGGTGTGAAACCATGTCTAGAATTTGGAATGTTTCTAAAGTAATACAACACAAGATCAATCATAGAAGGCCAATCACATTTCTCATCTATAGCTTTGGACAACATGCACTTCAATGTGGAATGAAATCGCTCCAATCTGCCATTAGATTGGGGGTGATATGGCGAGGTTCTGATTTTGTGAATTCGGAAACGCTTGCACAAATGGTTCATGGTGGTTGACAAAAAATTTGAGCCTTGGTCTGACAAGACCTCTAATGGAACACCCAAAACTGAAATGACTGACAATAGGGCTTGAGCAGTGGCTTCTGCCGTGTAGTTTTTGAGTGCAATAGCAAAGGGGAATCCTGAGGCTAACTCCAAACAAGTAAAAATAAATCTGAGATTACCTTTTGCCTTGGGAAGGGGACCCACAATGTCTATGGCTATTTTCTCTCCACGTTCAGATATCAGTTCAGGTTCTATCATAGGCACTTTATTGGCTTTGGACTTTGAATACTTGATGCACTTAGGACAGGCTTGAATGTAGGTTCTTATGTCATGAATCATGTTTGGCCAGGTGAAATGGCGGTTGATTAGTGATCTAGTGACATTGATACCACCATGACCTAATCCGTCATGGGCGGCAAGCAAAACATTACGTCTGAGGTCCATTAGCACAACCAATGCATTTGAGACAGTGTTCATGGTACTAGTAATACACATCAGAAGGCCGTTCACCACAAAAAACTGTTTCTCATTGTTATGTGCATGCTCCCACAAAGGAGCAAGAGATTCATCACTCAACTGTAGTTCTCTGAACTGGTCTCTAGTCAAACCATCAAAGGTTAAAGTGGGTAAAGAGTGAGGAACAAGATCATTTTGGGAGTCATTACTGCTACTAGTATTATGGCTAGGCTCTACTGTTGGAATGTCAGAATGCTGTTCGACTGGAATGACATCAGAATCAGGTACCGTGTCATCCATGTCAGAGACAAATTCAGGGATGTCATCAAGGGGTAAAGGATTGCCTCCTTCTGAAACATGCAGGGCTTCAGTGACCTGCTGAGCAAGCTGATCATCAGCTGACATTGCTCTTGTGACTGCATGGACAGTGGCTGGTGTTTGTTTGATGGAATTGATCAACTCTAGAAACTTGTCTTGCCCAAAATCTATTCCAAGTAAAACTGTATTATCAGGTAAAGTGGGGCATGCAGCAAATCTGGCTACACCCTTCAATGTAGGGACATCAATTGGAAGTTCATAAACAGGGAATTGGGATACTACTCTGGATATGCCACAAACTGATTCATTCATAACTGGACTCAAATCTGAAGTAATGAAATTTGGGGAAACTAAACTTCTCTTGGCACCTGAGTCTACAATGATAGGTGTATAGATGTTGTTAATGTAACCGTGGGTAATGAACTCTTCGTCAAAGTGATTTAGTGGAGTAATATCATCAACAGAAGTGGAGACTGAGCAAAGGATGTCAACCTTTCTCACTGATCTGGGGTTTGATCTTGGTACTGGAGTCGGTCTGGTTGGAGTGACTGAAGTATTGGATGAGGAAGTGGGAGTGGTCTGGGGTTGAGGTTGTCTGGGTGGTGAAAGTGACTGGGTGGGAGGGGCTGTGCAAGTGTTGGCATAATGTCCAAGAGTATTGCACTTGAAACATGTCACTGTACTAATGTCCCGCTTGTGAGATGAGTTGGGGTGGGAATGGTTGGGTTGGTAAGACGCAGGATGATTAGGGCTGTAATTGGAATGAGGTTTGAAGTGGTTGTTATGCTGAGTATGATAGTTGCCATGACGACTTGGATGAGATCTGTATGAAGACTGACTGGCATTGGAATGATAAGGATTGGAATTATAAGGATTGGAATGATGGGATTGGAAAATTGAGGATTGGAATGATAAGAGTTGGAATGAGCATTTGAAGGATGGTACTTGTTTTTAGATTCAGCAACAGAAAATAGTGAGCTACAGTCTTGTACAAAAGAATGAATGGAATGGTGTTGTCTATTGAGATTCTCTAGCATCAGGTTGCATGCCAGCAAGGACACCAATAATAGCAAATGACTGAGACATGAGCTCTATCTGGGCATCTGTGAGATCTGATAAAAAGGTAAGATGATCTAGAATGACACCAAATTTATAGCGCCAATGATTAAACCATTGCATAGGTGATTTAGAGCCTGAAGCACGGAATTTCAATGGGAAGGACTGCAAACAATCATTGAAAGAGTAACCTCCTGCATTCAAAAGGATAGTTCTCATCTCAGCAAAAGTGGTAACAGATGTAATGTTGTTATAAAAAGCTTCACTAAAATCTCCATGCAACAAATCAGGTAAGTGTTGCAACCAGGTATTGGGGTGGATATGCTTGGATTTCATCTGGAATTCGAAACGATGTAAAAACACAAAGATATCCTCACCTTGCTTAAGATCACAAAATGGCTTGGACCGAGGAGCAGGAACAACAGATGGATCGGGTTGAGCGGTAGCTTGAGAATTCATTAACTGAGCAATCATCAAGATGGACAGATCTATACCAGTAGCTTTAGCTTCATCTGCTAACTTCTTGAGGTGTTCTACTTGAGTAGGAATAGTGGGTTTGGCTCTGGGAGGAGTTGCAGGCAGTGGTTCCAACTGCTGCGTGACGTCCGCACCCAAAGATGGACTAATAATTGTAGAGACCGACTCATGAGAAGACAATGAAGTTGTTGAGGCTGATTCACTAGAGTCTGAGGTTGAGTGTTGGGAGAACGCAGGAACAAAATTTTTTGAGATCGATGAGGAAAACTCTTCTTGAGAATCTAAGGCTCTTGTTCTTGGTCTGCTTCTTCCTCTTGTTCTATAAGACATACTTAGGAAAAGAAGGTAAGATGATGCACAATGAATAAAGAAATCTTTACAAATAACAACGTTCGGGTCACAAACAGAATGAAACAATTACAATGAATAACTAATAATAATAATAATAATAAACTCGCCCGAGGTATGAAGTGATAGGGTCAGAAAAGAAATGACACAGCTCCGTTAACAATTAAATGAAGAACTTGCAATCCAGTACAAGAGGCGAATAGTTAGCGAACAAAACGAATAAGAAGAAACGTCAAATGAGCAATATTCGAGTGATGAGTAAGCAATAAACCAACAAATTCAGCTAAGCTGCTTGAAGTGGCGGAAACCCTTTACGCCGGCAATCAGGGAATAGCCTGAAAGAGATCAGAAGAAGGAAGTTCAACGAGGAACACGGTGAGCTTGACTCAATATTTGCAGCTGTAGACTGCTTGAAGAATAGCAACCATCAAAAAGAAGTAAGCGTCGATGTCGTGAGGCCGTCTCCAGAGATCCAGCTCTAAGAAGAACTGGACCACCGCTGAGCACCAGGTGTGGTGGAAGGGTCTGAAGACAGCACAAATGTATGCTGCCACCAGAGTTGCCAATGCTAGTATCCCCAAGCAGTTCAATGCTTCTACCTACCCCAACCCAGAGTTCTCAATAGGGGATTTGCATGATGACATCACGTAACATCCTACCACGCCCACCGATGGTATCACTGCACACCTTGTCCCATTGAAAATGTATTAGTTTTGCTGACCGCTTGGTCTATTTTTTGCTGTAGCACCAGCGCCAGGCTGCACAGAGCTTCCAAATTACAGGAATAGCTTTATTATGAAATTTACTAACTGCTGATAGCAAAAGTTTAGGATTTTCAGCCCTGGCTATTGGAATTCCTGGGAGTGAAATTTAGTGATGGTTAACTAACCACCCTACATCTTCTTGGAACTCCCTTGAAAACTGAGACTGGCTGGTTTTTCTCAGAATTCTATAGCCTGGTGGTGGCCTGCCTATTGTGCTGTGGATTTTCTTAGAAGTAACCTGATTGTGGTGAAGTTATCATCTCCATAAACTAGTCAGGAGACATAAATGCAACCACCTGTCTGACAGACTCAGACTCTGGCAGAAATACCATTTATAAAAGCAAGTAGCTATAGTTGAA
>WLWD01005394.1_pt1 | contig 13621 bp, 10 predicted proteins | sample 6712731 | NCBI WGS metagenome assembly WLWD01 (sample SAMN12718690, study PRJNA576275) | sponge metagenome | isolation source: marine sponge | host: Mycale hentscheli | place: New Zealand: South Island, Marlborough, Capsize Point | collected 2014-11-01
TCTCCTCTGGTTCAAAACAATCCAGTTAAGAAGCAACCATGGGAGAAGTTGGCTGGAGGTGAGTCTAAATGCAAGCTTTCATTAGCCTTGTGCAAATATCTAGGTATTTTGCAGTTGCTGTTTTTGTTATTTTTAGTTTATTTAAAACAATTGGGAGCTCTCCTTAATTTGCAGACATTAACATGTTAAATATGTAAAATTGACCAATCTAGCCACTGTACTTTTCTAATTATCCTGGTTATGTGCCCTCAGGCATCACTGAGGAAGACAAGAGGAAGACGACCCAACTTATTTCTCAGTACAAGGAAGGCAAGGAAGTGTATAGACTGAAGGAGCCAAGGAACTTGTTTGCCAAGCTTCACCCGGTGCCGGCTGGACAGACTCGAAAGAAGTTACCTCTTTGGTATGGGTACCACACACACATATATATATATAATATATTCATATTAGCTATTATATGTATATAATCTTGATCGTATGAATTTATTTCATCAGTTAGTATCTAAAGTGAATAAGTATTCTAAAATGTAACAGGTTATAGTAGTGGTGTTGCTTCCTAACTGTAAGTCCTATTTACACTAATTTTAACTTTCATTTGTGCACCTTATCAAGGCATAGCATACAACTGAAAGGGTTATTTTATTCATTCATTTTTTATCAGAAATTGAATTTATGCATCCATTCATTAAAAAAATAAACATAAGTTCTCAACAAATTTCCATTATTCCAATTGTCCTAAAAGATTGTTAACAAATTGGTACAAATTTTTCTATCTGGTGTCATGTTTTGAAGAAATAAAATAAATCATAGCAGTAATGTTAATTAAAGCCGTGCTTGCTTTGCATTCTTTGTATTGTTTTATGTTTTTATTTAGGCCCAAGGAAGTTGAATGTGTCCCATTCACACACAGACTACTGCGAACTCCGCCTCCTCACCTAGAACCTTTCTACAGCCCCACGTCTGAAGTTATTTCACCCAAAATCAGGAGCAATCGCAAGGGGTGTTCTGTGGTGTACTCCAACCCCAGGGGACCCGAGAAATATGTGAGAGAAACCCGTCCAGTGGGCGTGTCATGAGTGGGTGTGGTTGTTATTAGCTATTGATGTCGTACATGTAGTTCAAGAGTGCTCGAGTTGGTCCAAGTCGCGATGTTAAATCTTATGCCGTCAGATCTTCCGAGGATATAACGCTTGTTTTTGAGTCCAGGTTTGAGAGTGGGAATCTGTCTAAAGCCGTGCAAGTGTAAGTGTGTGGGATATTATACTATTGTTAACTCTCAATACACATGCATGAGAGTATGATCTGTCTCTCTGTGTAGAGACCTTCTGAAATAAACCCTGGAGTGACATATGAACATTAACTAGAATAGATGGTGGGCATTGTATGCCTTTTTGTTGTCCAGGACTTTTACTCGATTTTGTATGTGTGAAAGTGACCATTCCAAAATTTTGCATTTCTTGTTGCTGTGTTGTGTAGCACCAATAAAGTTATATACTTCAATTCCTCTGTTTCATTTCCACTACACTAACACTAATGACTGCAAGCATTGTACAGAATGGCGAATGGCTAAAGTAGACCTTTTGAACTTTATGCTAAATGTAAACAGAATAAACTTCGCTCTGTATTGCCTAAAGTGAAGCACCTTGTGTAAATTTAATTGATTCAGCAGAAGAACGTCTAATACTGTTGGTGTTTTGTTGTTGTTGTTGTTGTTGTATTTGTTTACTCATGAAGTCAAAATTACTTGGTGGCAAATTAGCTATTTATCTTCATTTATTGAAAAGTGTATTGTTAGTTATCTCCTCTAAGACTCCATTCTCAATAGATAATCTAAATGCCTACGATACTATAATTAATTCTTTTACCTAAAGTCGTACTACTTTTGATCTACTTATTCACAGAGTTCATGCATAATTAATCATTTTCAACGTGTGCATCTTTTGTTGCAGAGGTAAATGGGACTATGAGCTGTACTTGTCATTCGACCTTTACACCAAGAAGCACACGCAGTGGTACTTCTTCAGCGTTCGCAACATGAGGCGTGGCCAGACGTACAGATTCACCATCGTCAACTTGTACAAGGTAAGCACTCAGGCAGGCAACGTACTATTGGTCAGTAGGTAGAATGCCATGTGGTGGCATGTCATTAAGTAAGCACATGCCTGACCATGCCCTTTTTGGACCAAAAATTATAGTGATAGTGTCTGGTTGCCGGCTGTGATAGACAAGATATAATGAGAGATTATTAGTTAATAGCAAGAGTGTGTGTCCTTCTTACACGACTTAACTAAATCTTCGGAAAGTTCTGGATCATAACAACTGTTACTCTGCATGGCTTTCACTCACATGCTCACAGAAACACTTGAGCTCACACACACATACTCGCACAGGCACTCACTAAGGCATTTGGGTAAGACCCACATTAATGATCGACTGACCGACCCCACGTGAGCCCCTTTAGCTTTGGCAGTCTGGCTTTGGGTGGGGCCTTTGCAGCTGAAACTAGCCCCTCCCCCTTTCCCTGCACTTCGGGATGACTTCTGCTTGGGGGAAGTGGCTTGTGAGGGTTGAGCTAACTCCCTCACAGCCCACCCAAAGCCTTCACAGTGACTATGAAGTGAAGTCACTGGAAGTGTTTTATCCCGTCCCTTTACTCCCTCCTACACTCTTCCTGTGCTTAGGGAGGTGGGTGGGAGCCAAACAACTAGAAGCTCCTCTTGCCACCTTGCTATCGCTTAGCTGAATGCCTCTGCTCTACTGCGCATGCTTGGCCCTACCCATGCCCCTTTTCTTCTGCCGCCGACCCTTTTCCAGTCATCATTAACCTCTGTTAAAACTTCGTTCTAACCTACCATGGTTAATTTAATCTATTGATTGCATTTTCATGGTGTTCTTCAGACTGATTGTATTTGTACTTTACATCTGTTCAATTGCAGTTAAGCACTGACTGTATTTGTACTGTATGTAGGCTGGTAGTTTGTATAACATGGGCATGCAGCCGGTCTTCTATTCCACCATAGATGCCAGCAACTCTGGAATAGGCTGGACCAGAAGAGGACATAACATCAAGTACTTCAAGACTCCAATCAGAAGGTAAGGAGGAGTCTGGGGAAGTAAGTGTGTGAGAGTGAGTGTGTGTGTGTGTGTGTGTGTGTGTGTGTGTGATACTATAGACAGTATTGGGTTTTCATACATAAAATACCAACGATTACAAACAATAACTTATCTTCTATGATTTAAAAAAAAAAATATGGTGGATTAAAGTAAACAGAGTCTATTGTTGTCATAGTCACACACGCATATCAACCCTGTGGGGTCGATGGCTATACCTCGAGGACTTGAGAGCTCATTAACGGCCTTGCCACGCCTTCCAAATGTTGCCACGAGTTCCCCCCTGGTGGTGAACATGACGACCCTGTGCCTCATGTACTCACTGACTAACAAATGGCTTCCACTAGTAGCTATAGAAATGGGATACTCCAGGCCAGACCCATTCACTAAGTCTGTTATCTCCTTCAAAAACTGACCGCCGGGTGAAAATATTTGAATTCTGTTATTCATTGTGTCGGCTACATACACTCGGCCTTTTCCATCACACGTTACTCCGTAGGGGTCATTCAAGGCTCCTGCTTTCCCCCCTGACCTCCCAAATGAGCCCACTATTGAGAAGGACGTGTCTAAGATTAGAACTTGGTGAGAGCAAGCCGCATAAAACTGGTCAGTTTTAGTGTTCCAAGCCACACCCATTGGCATCAACTTCCTGGAACTTTTCTTGCTCAGTAAGTTAATTGCTTTTATAAAGTGTCCATTATTTTGGAAAATTGACAGCCTGTGGTTAGAAGTGTCTGCAACGACCACTTCTCCTGTGCCGGAGATTGTGATTCCACGCGGGTAGAGGAGTTGGCCGTCGCCCGACCCTTTGGAGCCGAAGCGGAATATCCTCGTACCATCCAGTGCTATATGAGACACACAGTGGCAGTCATTCTCAACCACTAGAAGTTGTCCAGCTTTAGTGAATGCCACTGCATTGGGTCCCTTGATGCCATCGATGAGTCGAAGTGTTGGACCCATTGCACTTCCCTGCAGTGGTTGTACCAATATAACAAAAGGACTCCCGCTTACGTTTCTTCCGTCAAACTGGGCGTAAATGAGGTGCCTTCCTTTCAAAGTCGGCGTACAGCTGATGCGGTACTGGTTAGATCCAAGGGCCTCTACTTCGCATGGGGCTCTTTCTTTCGTGACATCAGATACTAGCTCACAGCGGAAGCGTTGGAGGACAGTGTTTGATTGCTGGTCTTCTTCTGACATAACCAAGACTTCAATTGTGGTGCTAAATTTCTTTCCGACAACAGAATAAAGTTCGCTGCTGAACTTGCCAAATTTCCTGCAGGACGACAGCAGATCTGAGGAGGTCGTAAAGTTTAAATGGGCAGATTTTGCATAGGATGTCTGAGTCATCAGTGAGGTAAACTCTTCTTCCAATTCTCGAGTATTAGTTAAGAAAGAGTTCCGTAAAGACAGGACTGCTGTCTGATTTCCCACTTTCACACACTCCCGCATGCATTCTGAACAGCTTTTCAACTTGGACTCAAACCGCCCTAGCTCATCTCTTTGAAGAGCATTCACGTGAAGTCCCTCATGCTTGGCTTCGCTTATCTGCTTGAGTAGCTGCACGCGTCTTGCTTCAAGAGCCTCCTGGAGCTCTGTCACTGAATGGTTCACCATAGCGATCAGCGAAGTTTCGTGTGCAGTCATTTCGTAACTGTTTGCGTCCAGCTTTTCCACAGCTCTCTGAAGTAGTGTGAGTTTGCTGGTAAGGTGTGGCACCAAACTTTTAATGTCTTTCCTGTACCTATCCACCACTTTGTCTGTCTCTTCAAACTTATGGCTGTGGTGGGCAGCACCGGCAACAACACAACGCGTACAGATCAATTGTTTGCAAGTCTCGCAGAAAAACTCCACCTGCTTGGACAAGTGGGTGGAGCACTTGGTACCTAACTCACCATCTTCACTGTGTTCTTCGCTTACAGTAATGCCAGAGGCTACTGATTGTCTAGGACTGGTGTCTGTCCCTCCACGATTGTTGACTAATTGCCAGTTATTTCCATCGTGCTTGTTGATTTCTCCCTTGAGCTGGAGATCTTCCTGAATCTCTAGTAGCTGGTTGATGTGGAAGGCAGGTTTGAGAGCTGCTACTCCTCCATTAGGCACAGCCATGGCTTGCCTACAGGTTGGACAGGACAGAGAACCAGCTCCTTCCTTCTGATGCTGTCTCTCACCCTCCATAAACAGTTTGTCAAGACACTCCTTGCAGAAGATGTGGAAACACTCCAGCAGTTTAGGGTCTTTGTATTTATCCAGACACACTGAACATTGCAGTTGGCTCTCCAGCTTTTTCAGAGCCTCCTCAGCCATAGTTACCTCCCATTCACAGATTGAGCCCACTCCCCAGTTCAAAACAGGATGCAACAGACAATGAATATCATTAGGATTTTCATCGAGGTTTTGTATGGAGTATTATGCATTCATGGTCTTTTGGTAAGGATCAGTTTGGCAATTTCCACATTTTTAAAGCATTTTTGCTATACCTACATCACTGACTATGTGTGTACATGTGCATTGCTAATAGCTAATGAAAATGGCTAGAGTTAAGGTGTGAAAAAATAATGAATGCCTTGAAGTTGTCTCGTGAACATAGTACTTAATATAGCAAAGAAACTGATGCAGACGGTGATGTGTTAATTTAATACAAAATGAGATGACAACCCGCAGTGAACACTTACTGATAACTGATTATCTTTTTACGGATTTATGTTTTCTGTTCCATTATGTTGTGCATTCCTTTATGTCTTGTCTCACTCCACACTCACTCACTATATACACTCCACACTCACTCACTATATACATTTGTAATCCCAGCATTGTAAAGTGGAGCAGTAAGTAGATTGAAACCTCTGCGGTAGTCAAACTCAACAACAACCCTGTTATGTTTAAATTCCATACAATTGTATGCTCTATCTCACGCTCCACAGTGGCGCTATTGAGAGCGCTACTATTGTATGCTCTATCTCACGCTCCACAGTGGCGCTATTGAGAGCGCTACTATTGTATGCTCTATCTCACGCTCCACAGTGGCGCTATTGAGAGTGCTACTATTGTATGCTCTATCTCACGCTCCACAGTGGCGCTATTGAGAGTGCTACTATTGTATGCTCTATCTCACGCTCCACAGTGGCGCGCGCTACTATTGAGGATAGCTATGTGTTCATCATTTATATCTTAGATTGACACTTTCTCACCTAAAGGGGTCTGGAAAAAAGCAAAGGAAAAATGTGAAAAAATCTTAGTTGGAGCCGGGGATTCGAACCCAGGGCCACTGGCTTTAGCCACCAGTGCTCTAACCACTGAGCTATGACAACCCTCGACTTCCAGCTAAAGCCAGTGGCCCTAAGTTCGAATCCCGGCGACAACTAAGATTTTTTTCACATTTTTTCCTTTGCTTTTTTCCAGACCCCTTTAGGTGAGAAAGTGTCAATCTAGTTTTTATGTCAGAACTTGATAATTTATATCTTAGTGAGTATTCAATGAGCACTATATGTATGGCTGTGGTTCATCACTAACTACTTGGGTAGAGTTTAACTTCACATATCGTGTGTGTGTGTGTGTGTGTGTGTGTGTGTGTGTGTGTGTAGGTTGGACACCAAGGGAGATGCGTACTATTTTGGTCTGACGTGGTCACACACATTCGACCGTGAAGACGACACGTGCTACTTCGCTCACTGTTACCCGTACACTTACTCAGACCTGCAGGTAGTGTAGATGTTTATAGTTGATGGAGAGAGTTGAGGGGACAAGAAAAGAGAAGGAGGAGGGATGATGTTTGAAACATTAGGGAGAAAAATAGAGGGGGAGAGGGAAAGAAAGACCGATAATGGGAGAGAGAAAGAGGGGGAGGGGGGTGTGGAGAGAGAGAGGAATATGACAAATGGTGGTAATGTTAGGGAGAAAAGGAGAAGGAGAAGGGGGGATAGTGACAAAGGATGTGAAAGAGCTAGACGATTAAGTGAGTTAATTAGCTGTAACAGCTGCATAAAAAAAAAATTTTTTTTTTTGTTGTTGTTGTTGTTGTAATCTCCAGGATGACCTTCAGGTTATAATCAGCAACCCTGTCAAGTCCAAGTTCTGCAAACAGAGGACTCTTTGCCAGTCGCTTGCTGGCAACCCTGTACCCATTCTAACTATTACCTCGCCAGTCAAATCTCCTGAGGAGAGGGACACCAAGCAAGCTGTGATTATAACAAGCAGGGTCCATCCCGGAGAAACCAATGGCTCGTGGATGATGAAGGGTCTTTTGGAGTATCTCACTGGAGACTCACCTGATGCAATGGTGAGTAGCATTCAGAGTTAGGACATCTTCTGTGCATGATTGACCCTCTTGGAAAAAATAAATAACGAGCTATACCATTTAGTACAATTTCCTAGGGGTAATGGATACAAACCAAGGAGAATGAAGAAGCTGAAGGAAAATTCTCTAACTATTTATCCCACCTGACATGTCAACCTTAGCTTTCACTAGTGCTGGTCACAGAATAAGGAAAGCTGGTCATAGCCTCACTTTTGCTGGTCATAAATCATTCTGTCACACAAGCTACATATTTCTTGGTCTACCTATTAAATGTAGTCATATTCAAGTTACAATAACTGATTTTCTTCAGAAAAATGAAGAAAAAAATAGAAAAAAAATATCATAAGTATAGCTGTGAGTTTAGCACAAAAAAAAGTTTATAAAAAGTAGCTAAGTCTAGTTAGAAAGAATCACTTCACTTGTTGTTGCTGAAGGCATTCACTTTGCAAAGATGGAGGAATATTTACAGGTAAGAAATTATAGTGAATAACTTCTAGCTTCTTTGCTCCACCATTCATAGAAGGTTGCATACCATCTCAATAAAACAACCTCAAACTAACACGTACCAACAGAGATCGTTCCAAAAAAACAAACGAGGTTTATAATATGGAAAGCGAGGGTATGCGGGTCAATATTGTTTATTGTGGGGCGGGTCCATACTCCAGAAAGCAGGCCAAACCCATCTGGGCGGGTCAGTTAGCATGAAGCTCCCAAATGCAATTAATAGGTCGATTTTCTAATTTCAGTGTGTGTAACTCTCTTTCTCTAGTGCCTTTTTGAAAGTACCTATTTTGTCTACATACTGCCCTAGTATTTACTGTGCAAGTATCCCATAAAACTGCGGATATGTTTTGAGGAATGTTTTATTCTGTAATGAATCAATATTTTCACATTGACATACGGTATACTCAGAACTATATTTTATATATTAAAAGCTTGCATTTGTATATTTCATTTTTCCGCAGACGCTTCGAGACTCCTTCATCTTTAAAGTGCTTCCCATGCTGAACCCGGATGGAGTCATCGTGGGGAACTACAGGTGTTCCCTGGCTGGGAGAGACCTCAACAGGAACTACAGGACTGGCTACCAGGAGTCCTACCCAGTCGTGTGGCACCTCAAGAACATGATCAGAACGTTAGTAGCCCTTTTATTTCTCAGTCACACATCACACATGGCTGGTCTAAAAATACAACTTTCTATTTCTCAATCGCCTGTGGTTGGTCTGAAACACACACACACACACACACACACACACACTACCACATTCTTGACTGATGTTTCATGACAGTATAATATTTCTTGAGGATTCCTAGTGATTCAATTTTCAACCGGATTTGTTTCCCAGCATTTTAAAAACATTTTCTTTCTTTCTTTTTTTTTTTCTTTTTTTTTTCTTTCTTTTTTTCAGGTTGTCCAGAGAGCGTGAGGTGGTTTTGTTTTGTGATCTACACGGGCACAGCCGCAAGCACAACGTGTTTATCTATGGCTGTGACGATCTCCAAGATAAAGTTAACAGGTTCAAATCTCGCGTGTTCCCCAAGATGCTGAGCAAGAATATCCCGTCTATGTTTTCCTACAGTAGCTCAAAGTTTGGCATTCACAAGAGCAAGGTCAGACAGTGTGCTTGTTCACAACCTTCACTAGGGGTTGGGAGAGGGGTGAATGGATCACAGACTCTTCTTTTGGAATAGGCATATTATTTGATATTTGTGGATAATACACAGCAATGACTGATCGTTTTGAACAGGTTAAATGAGTATCAGATGTATATTTGCTATACATCTTTGTGTTTGCTAAAGTATGAGCACAGGAAGAGAAAATGCAAGAACTAATCTGAATGAGACATGCTTCACAAAAATGAGAGGTTCTCAATCAGTTTGAGTCCCAACAATGAATCATCTGGTGCGGATTGCTGGTTTATCTCAACAATTGTGTTTAAAAAGGTAATATGGGTCTAAGACATTTGCAGAGGAGAGCATGGTTAATAAAGAGATGAATAGACAGAGAAAGTAATAGCTTCACAAAGCAGTCCACAATCATACGTAGAAGGACAGAGAGCCTGAGAAGCAAGAGAGATGACAAAGGAGAAGGGAGTCCATGACTCAAAAAAACAACAACTGAATAGAAGAAAGGATAAGAAGAGCAGCGATGACTCAGGAAGAAACAGAGCAGGAGAGGGAAACTGATGCAACTTAATCAAGTAGTACAGGATATCAAGAATAGATACCAAAGACCTTATGCTACTGCATTTCTAATTTTCAGAAGTTATTACATCAAGCGCCACTGCGTGGCAGTGTGCTTACATTACTAAATACATCAATCCATTTATGTTTCTATCAATTCAATGACTAAACAAACAGGAACTCCATGTTGACTAAATTTTGCTGAGATGTCACAAGTGTTTGTTGTTGCTCTTGCAGGAGGGCACAGGTCGTGTGGTGATGTGGCGGGAGATGGGCATCACTAACAGCTACACCATGGAGGCCACCTTCTGTGGCTCTCTGCTTGGCAAGATGGCGCGCTACCAGTTCAGGACGCTGGAACTACAGCAGATGGGATATCACTTGTGTGACACTCTTCTAGACTACTGCGACCCAGACCAGTCTAAGGTATGTATACATACACATTGTGGAGGGGTAGGGAAGGAGGGTGGGTGAGTGCATTTATAAGTTATCCATAGCACCGGGTTTGCTTAGAGCACAGAAAGCAAACAGATAGTCCACAGTTGACCAAAGAATAGCTTTGTGATAGAAGGTTGGAAGCTTAGAATATTTGGATGGTCTTGCAGTGATGATGGTGATTATGATTATGATATGACAATAAAATAATATTATGATAATGATGGCATGATGATGATAGTGGTGGTGGTCATGGTGTCATCATAGGTACAAATAATGATGATGATGATGATGATGATGATTATGACAATGGCCGAGATGATGTTCACTGTATTCTTCCTGTATGCCCAGGTCCGGTGTATGATGCTGGAGATAGAGGAGGAGTACAGAGAGGCAGTACTAGCCCACCTGGCTATGATGGGCCAGACGTTACCTTCTGACGTAGATCCACTGGATGTTGCTATTCCTTCCATGGATAGCAGCAGTGACATAGGTGTGTGGGTGGGAGGGAGGGTGGCAGCAGTGACATAGGTGTGTGGGTGGGAGGGGGGGGGCAGCAGTGACATAGGTTTTGGTGGGAGGGGGTGGCAGCATGACATGTGGTTGTGGGAGGGGGGGGCCAGTGTACATATGTGTGTGGGTTGTAGTGGGTTGGCAGCAGTGACATAGGTGTGTGGGGTGGAGGGGGGGCGCATGACATAGGTGGTGTGGTGGGGAGGGGGGGGTGGCAGCACTGACATAGGTGTGTGGGTGGGAGGAGTGTGAGTAATGTGTGCAGCATACATAGGTTCGTGGGTGGGATGGGGGGTGCAGCATGACATAGGTGTGTGGGTGGAGGGGGATGGCATGCAGTGACACATTTTTTGGGTGTGAGAGGGTGGCAGCATGACAAGGTGGTGGTGGGTGGGGGGGAGGGGGGTGCACAGTGACATAGGTTGTTTGGTGGGTGGAGGGGGGGTGGCAGCCTGACATAGTGTGTGGGTTGGAGGGGAGTGTGATGGTACTGTGTGGCAGCAGTGACATAGGTGTGTGGGGAGGGGGTTGGCATCAGTTGACATAGGTTTGTGGGTGGGAGGGGGGCTTGCAGATTACATAGGTGTGGGGTGGATGGGGGTGGCACAGTGCATAGTTTGTGGGGGTGGGAGGGAGTTGGTGGTTTTATGGCAGCAGTGACATAGGTGTGTGGGTGGGAGGGGGTGTGGTGGTATTTACGGCGGCAGTGACATAGGTGTGTGGGTGGGAGGGGGTGTGGTGGTATGGATAGCAGCAGTGATATATATATATATAGGTACCACTTAGCAAATGCTTCATAATTTGTATCAAATAAATTAAATTCCATTTGCTTGACTAGCTCACTCACCATCATTGATCTATTAATATTAACTGCACATTTTATTATTATTATTATTATTATTATTATTATTATTATTATTATTATTATTATTATTATTATTGATTATTGCACATACCCACTGCAATTTTCATGCTTCATTATTATAAATTATTGCCAAATGTACATTTACCAAGTACCAGTTAATGTGAGTGTGGTTCTTTCTCATAATGTTACAAGTTTGACCACATTCCGACCCACAGGCAGTGACAGCTCCGAGTCTGACGGTCCACCCATGAGCATCCTGGCCAAAGAGAGGAAGAAGAAGAAGAAGAAGAAACTCAAGTCTAGGCGGGAAAGGAACAAGCAGAAAGCCATCATTAAGATGTCTCACTCTGTGAAGCTATCAGGTATCCATCCTCCCACGTCAGCTGCTGGTCCAATGCAGGCCCTGAACTGTGCTACGTCTTCATTTGTCCAGTCTTCCAACAACGCTCCGACGCATACCTACAGTGAAGTCACCTTGTCCAGTGGGCTAGGTTGGTTTGTGTGTTTGGATGTGTGCGAGTACAACATTTGATGTCCAGTAAGGTGGTGTTATGTGTGTGATGCATGTGTGTGCATGCTGTGTGTACATGTGTGCATGTTGTGTACATGTGCGCATGCTGTGTACATGTGTGAGTGTTTGATGCATGTGCACATTTTGGTGCCAAAATACATACAATGCAAATAATGCAAACTGTCACAACTATTTGCCAAGTCCTGCATACTGTTATTTCTCAGGATTCTTACGATCAACTCTGATGTAGGTGTTAGTTTACATTGTGTTGATGTGGCAGGTGAAGGGGCCAAGAATGGAGGCATTCCGATGTTCATCCAGGAGAGGCTAGACGAGAGGCAGAAGAAGAAGAGTGACTCAGAGGTGGCCGAGAGACTAGCGGCGGAAGACGTATGTAACATTTCATGAGTATTGGAATTGGAGCAGTAATAAACAGCAGAACCTGTGAATGGTTCATAAAAAATAAAAAAAGAAGGAAACAAAGAAAGAAAGAAAGAAAAAAAAGCAATAGTAATATTTCTTCTTTCCACTCTACTATCTTTATTGTTGCAATGTTACTTCATGCATACATAAAAGTGTTGAGTGACCTTAACTGCTTTCATTGTGGTTACTTCCATTTTTCTTTCTACACACACACGCACACACACACACACACAGCTCTGCAACCCTAACCATATGAGGCAAGTAGAGGCAATAGCTCGAGAGTACCTCAAGCAAGGTTTCTGTGCCCCCTTGCACCTCACAGACCCACGGTCCACGTGCAACCCTCTGATGCAGCAGCAGCGTGAGAGCACCCAGGGTGTGTTACCCATCACTATCAGCTCTATGTCTCTGGTAGACAATGCCAGGGCAAGCAAGCAACCCAGCAGGGCCACTAGCAGAGCTATGCTGCCTCAGTTTAAAGGTTTGTTGTGATATTTTGGACCCAGATGTTTTGCAGTACCTGGCAGCATGTAACAAGGATTGTGTCTGCCCTTTCTTTCATTTTTTCTTTCTTTCATCACACTGCGTAAAACTGAAGAAAACAACAACAAATCATATTGTTTAGTATTTTATTTGTTTATCTGTTCATTCAATCGTTCAATAATTCATTCATTCACTCATCAAACTAAAGCACGTTTAAAGAGTGTGTACAATTAGAGAATCTACAATCACAGATTTTACAGCTATAAACAGACAGTCCTCTACTCATGTACATATCTAACTCCTGCCCTCAATTCCTTGTCATTCTGCTTATCTCTGATTCCTTGTCAGTATATGTACCTCTGAATCCTTGTCACTCTGATTCCTTATTGTTCTGCCTACCTCTGATTCCATCTAACTACCTGAGAAATGCAGTGATCTAAGTGTAACCCACAGTAGTCTAAGTGGTGCACTGAGATCACTCTATGTGGCTGAGATTGTAGGTTACTACACGTTTACTTACCTCATTATAGCTCAACACATCAAAAAGAATTATTCATGCTAAACTCTGATTCCTTGTACCTTTGACTCCCTGCCCACCTCTGACTCCCTGCCCACCTCTGACTCCCTGCCCACCTCTGATTCCCTGCCCACCTCTGATCCCCGCCCACCTCTGACTCCCTGCCCACCTCTGATTTGCCCACCTCTGATTCCCTGCCCACCTCTGACTCCCCACCCACCTCTGACTCCCTGCCCACCTCTGACTGCCTACCCGCCTCTGATTCCCCGCCCACCTCTGATTCCC
>WLWD01000406.1_pt1 | contig 13581 bp, 6 predicted proteins | sample 6712731 | NCBI WGS metagenome assembly WLWD01 (sample SAMN12718690, study PRJNA576275) | sponge metagenome | isolation source: marine sponge | host: Mycale hentscheli | place: New Zealand: South Island, Marlborough, Capsize Point | collected 2014-11-01
ACATATAAAGTAGGCAGCTATAGCCTTATAACAAGCATAATAAGAGCCTAATAATGAACTGGAACTAGTCCATCTTACAGGAGGTTTCGAGGAGACTCCGAAGAACGAGCCTAATCCATTGCTCTCGATGTCCAGTAGGAAAAACTTTATTCTTCCAAAATGCTAAGAGACTCTCTATAGGCTTCATACTTTCTATTTTGAGTGTTTGAAGTCCGCAGGCAACAAAAAATTTGGGCGCTCAGCATTCTCGGTCAAATAAAATGAACTGATGGGGAGGGGGGGGGGAGCAAAATCAACATTCTTAGATTTTGGGAGGGACAGAGAGTAATATACAGACACATTCTGTTGTGCACAAGAGACCCTTGCAGTACTTCAAGCGTGCAAAAGTAAACTGATTTTATGTTGCATGGTCAAAAATTGTGTGCACATACTAAAGGATTTCTAAAGGGGCAAAGACTTTTCTATGGGTGGGCAAATGCCCCCTCTTCACTCCCGCCACCTCCCGTCCCCTTGAATGCAGTCATGGTAATGAATAGGAAAGGAGACGGTAAAAATTGACTTAGATTGATAGGTTAGCTTTCATTGTTAAAAAGAGATTGTTTGTTGGGTCAAAAATAAACTTGAGTGAAAATCTGAACCGTAGAATATTTCAAGTATAGATGGATTCAAGGTTATTGGAGTGAATTAGCTGCATTTGTGAGGGAGTTATAGGAATCATCCTGTCTGTTTGTCAGTCATGCTCTGATTTAGGAGATTACTGACATTGGACAAATAAATATATAATATTTATATATTTATTATAGAGTCATCACTCAAGGCAGCTGTGAATACGTTTGTGCATTAAAATAGTTCTATATGTGGAACTGATCCCCACATATATCCAGACTTGAAACTTGGTGCAGCAATTTGTACACTTTTATGTACATGGGATCAGCCAAAGGTGCCTCAGTAATCCACATACCTGACACAATTGGGATTGTGTTGCTTTCACACAGAAATACTGAAGGGCAAAGTAATGAAGAGCTCAGGTTGGGCCCACAACATCAGATCTAGTAGACATGTACCAGAGTGGAACAATAGTACAGTGGAACCTCGATTATCCGGACCTCAATTATCCGAATGCTCGGATTATCCGAAAGGCAAATTAGTCGCGCATGCGCAAATTTTCAATGGCTAGTAGCTGCATTTTGAGTAGGAGAGACTATGGCTGAGCGTAGTAAAGTGGCGGTGAAACGAAAAAGGACTATCGTAACAATTGAAAAGAAGGTATAAATATTGGATAAGCTTAAGAAAAATAGTTGTTCCAGCTTAGCCAAAGAATGGCACGGAATTTCTATCGTTTGCGAGCTGAAGAAGAACGAAGAGAAGATACGGTCATTTTTTGTATCCATGGATAGCCAAACTGTTGCGAAGAAAAGAAAATCAGTGAAAAATGCTAGTGATGTACAATTGGATAAGGCTGGTCAGTATACATTGCTCACTCATTTAGCTACAGTGCTGAATAACTAAGTGATTTTTTTTTATGTGTAGTGTGCCTATGGTTTGTCCAAAAAAGAGTTAGAAGAATGCCTATTTCAGGTCCAATTCTTTGTGAAAAAGCAAACTATTTCTATACCAAGCTACATCCTGGGGAGCAACAGACTTTTTCTGTAGTATGAACATCAAAAAGAAGCTGAACCAACAACACTTCTCCATCTACAAAAAATACATACTTGGCATGTAGAAAGCGAAGTCCAAATTTGAAACAAAAACATTGGCAACTTTTATTCGTAAAGAATGACTTGATGTTAACATTCAAACTATTAATTTTTGTTATAAGCACTGTTTACTTCATATTTAATAACAATATTGTGTACTTAGGTGCAATAACTCATGAATATTAATAAACCTCAATTATCCGTAAATTTCAGTTATCCGAAAGGGTCTCGGTCCCAAGCTTTTCGGATAATCAAGGTTCCACTGTATACTGCAAAGTTTTTCTTTCACTTTCCCTCGTATGGTCACCATTTGGCTACTAGCTATGTACGAAGGGCAACACCATGCCCACGAGATATTACAGATATAATAGTGTTGTGCATAAATTGCACATTCAAAATGTATGGGGAAAATCACTGTTCAATTTAAATTGCACTGGTAAGTAAAACAGCACGTATGTAATATGACTGTATCTGGACCTGTGGTAGAATAGCGTGATAAGAAAGACTTTGATCAGTGGTAGTGAATTAAAACTGATGCAGAAAGCTGAAAGCATAAAGATTAGTATTAGGACTTTGGAATAGGAAATATAAAGTTAACTGTGGGATTTTGGGGAAGCTCTTAATGCTTTCTAAGATTGGTTTAGCCAAAAAATAACTTTAAGGTGTAGCAAATGAGGGAAACAGAAAGTTACATTTATATTCATGAAGTAACCCTATACCCTACTTAGGCCTTTATTGTGCTTTTTTTTTTTTTTTTTTTTTTTGTAGTGGTAGTAGTTTTGCTTTATGCTAAGAAGTATAACTGAGTGTTTGAGTTGCAATTGTAGATGAGTGTCCTTAGCATGTTGGGCTTATCTTATGAAGACATCTTTTACATCTACCTTTTTCCTTGTGCAGCTATATTGATATTTGATTGGTCTGAGAAATGATCTTGTAATAGCTAACTAGTGTATAGTAGTACTGCGAATTCACACCTTTAGTGAATCATTGTTCTGGTTTGGTGAGTGACTGTCCATAAAAGTACTATTTTTTTTGTTTCAATTAATGGTAGTAATTAATTATAGAGAACAATGTCATTGATTTGTGATGTTATATTTGTTATAGTGACAGTCACAAGTCAATAGAGAGAGACTGGAGTCATGACACAACCGGCTAACAAGGTAAGGAAGTGGTGTTCCATAAATGACAACACAATCTAGTAAAGTGCATGCTTGATCTATTCATAGCTTTTGTGCACAAACAATTGCAAAAGGAAACTTTTTGGTGTAGCTTAGCTTTTGTTGTGGTTATTGTTTTATTTTTATTTTTCTTACAGCGAAGGAGAACAACTAGCCTAAATTGATTGTAGACAAGGATTTTAGAGCCAAAAGAACCATTTCATCAAGTATTTATAAGTGAAATGCACCACCTCTAGGTGATAGAAGTTTTGCAAAAAAAAAAAAATTCAAGAACATTTATAAATAAATTCACATGAAAAAAACAACAACAGTGAATGGCTAGGCTGAGATTTTTGTATGTTTATTAACAGCTTTTATGTGTAGTTTGTCCAGGTTGACTTGCTACATCCTTTAGCAACGGTCCACTGGGAACATTGCCAAGCATGGAGGGGCTACAAACCATACTTATGTGCAGTTCTTCATAACACAGTAGCTATACTGACACAATCTGAGGCACACGACATCCTCCACATCTCCTCCATTGACCTCCACTCATGGACCACTGCCACATTACCATACCAACACATGTCCCTAACAACCTACAAGTCCCAGTTTGCTGCAGTTGGTGGGCGAGATCCCTCTACTGAGGAACCCACTGACCTAGTGTTCACCAGTGATACAGGTGAGGAGTGGCAGCCATCACTTCCTCGTATGAGAAGCAAGCGATATTGCACGTCGTCAGTTGGGACAGTGTCACCTGAAACATTAGTGGTAGCTGGTGGATATGATTCAAGTTACCAGAAATTAGATGATGTGGAAGTGCTAGTAAAAAATAAATGGCATTCTGTAGCTCCACTTCCTAAACCATGCTGTAGTATGACCGCCACTCTCCACCAAGATGAAGTAGTGTTTACAGACAGCTACACTAACACTATTTACAGCTGCGGTGTTGACTCACTCGTTTCATCAAGCGAATCCTTGCAGCCTTCATCATGGAAAATGTTTGAGGCACCGGACGTTTTCACAGCTACAATATCGTACGTCTCTCGTCTTTTCAACATTAACGGTAGAGGTACTATCCGAGGATACGGAAGTTCGAGTCAGTCCTGGATAGAAGTTGCTAACTTGGAGGATCTTATTCTATATTCTGATTTCACTTCTGCTGCAGCACTTCCCTCTGGTGATATTGTCGTTGCTCATGAATCTGGAGTGTACAGAGTAATTGTATCAGGTGAATTGTTTAATTTATTGATAAAATAAGATTGATCACCCTTTAAACATAGACAAATACAATACTAAATATTTCAGCTTCCAATTGCTGCCGATATCTCATTGGCACTAATACTTAATAAATTAAGGCCACTGCACTGTGTTGGTATAACCTTATCACGTTGTATTTGGTACAAAGTCACTAAATAGTCCAATTATTATCACTTTTAATGACTGCATTAACTTAGCATTGAAATTAGCTATTGTATGACCCCAGATAACTAGTATCACTTAATGTAGTGATTATGTAGTTAAGATTATTATAAACACAATTAAGGAAATCCTACATTTAACCTACTAAAAAAAATTTTTTTGGTGTTATTCAGTATCATCATTTCACCCGGACAACAAGTTCACATCCAACATCCTCTCCAGGCTGGAGGAGGTGATGGGCATTCAGATAGTTCCTGATCTAGCCAACAAACACTCTGAGCTAGCCACCTTATCTGGAGTCAACACTAGATTGCCTGAGTTTGAAGAAAATCCAGTTCTTTACATACAGGAAGTGATTGCCCAGTGGTCTAGAGGTAACAGTCATCGCTCACCCACTTATGGACACTTACTGCATGTCCTGAGGAATATTGGTTTGACTGAACTCAGTGAACAAATTCAGGAATTTTTCATAGGTAAGAATGCTAGGACTAACAATGGATATTATTACAGTAGTAAGATGTACATCTAAATTATATTTCACAGTGGCCGTAATACAAATTTGCTTTCTTTTTACTTGAAATTTATTTTGCAATTTATATAGAAACGACTAATACACTTCTTGTATCAATGTAGCTAATGCATACACGCAAAAAAAACACCTGCTATTTCTATTTTGTTTGGTCTTGCCTGTACATTCACATGTATTTTTGTGCAAGTATATTAATATAACTTTCTAGTTAGCTATACACTAGTATAGGAGTCAACTTCAGATAAGAACAAGAATAATCAAAAGTAACAAGTCTAAATAAAAAATACAACAGGAAGTGTGACCACAATGTAATGAATATTAATGACAACTAACTCATGAATATTGTTCATGCCAGAATTTTGATCTCTGTTTTCTCAATAGAATACATTATTACATGTACGCTATTTACACTGCATAATTGATATCAAATACTATTCTGTTATTAGTGCTTGCACTGGAATTGATGTTATATTATTATCTTTTATGTAGATTGTTGCAACTTTGTGGACGCATATAAATATTTCATAAATTCGAAAGATGTGCTGGATTTGTTATATTTGAAGCTACTGTTCTTGGGTCCACCTGGAATGGGCAAGACTACGACTCGCCGTCGAGCTGTAAAAGAGATTGTAGACCTCCTATCTGCCTATGAAGAAGAGCAAGTTCACAGAAGCACAGGTGATGGAGCTATGCCTACAACTGGAGCTTACTGGTCACTGTTACAGAGCCTTTCTGAAGAAGCATGTTTACTCTTTCATGTCCTGAAGGATGCATTTGAGAAACGGACCATTTCTCACTCTGTTCCAGATTTGCATGATAAGAATGTAAGGGTAAGTCAGGTTACTGACAGAGTGCCATCTCATACATTCGAACAGGCATCACAACCAGGATTACTACAGAATGTGGTAACAGGTAGACATTCAACCCCTCAGCAGGCCACACCTTTCTTGCCTAAAAATGCCGCATCTACTGTACAATCAAATGAGAAATTTGCCAATGAGCACATGAAGTCTCAAGATTTTTCTGAAATAGCAGCCATATTTAAAGAAGTGGCAAAATTGCCCCAGTTTATGGAGAGTATAGCAAAACCTGCTTTAAGAGCTTTCTTGAGAATACAAGATTCTGGAGGTCAGCCTGAGCTGATGGACATGCTACCAGCACTCACCATAGGACCTGGCCTCTACTTGCTGTTCTTCAGTTACGAGTTCGGATTAGATCAAGAGTATCGAGTCTTTTATCAGAGAGCTTCAGGAAGGACAACTGCACCAGAGAACTCTGAGTTTACTCTGCAAGAGATGCTTTTGCGTACTCTGGCCAGTATATCTTGTTTCAGTTCCTCCACCCATCATCAACCTCTGTCTGGATCAGACCACTCAGCAATTGGTGAGATACTGGAGTCCTCCAAGTCAGTAGTGTATCTAGTGGGTACTCACAAAGACAAGGTTTCTGAGGAATACATTGCTTCAGTTGACTCACAGCTTCAAAAAGTGATTCGAGACACTGACTTCTACAAAAATGGCATAGTTCAGTTCTGCTCAGAAGACAAGCTTGTTGTTTCTTTAGACAACATGGGAGGCGGAGTAGAAGAAATCAATCACTTGCACCAGCTACTGGAGAGTGCCATGGAGAAACACTTTAGAAGGCTGAAAATTCCAGCTGTGTGGCTTCTGTTCAGCTTGTGTCTTCGCATGAGAGAAGTGAGGACAGCCAGCCTGGAGACCTGCTTGGCCTTGTCCCATGCCTTCAATATGACACCCTACGAGACCACAGTAGCTCTGTGGTTTCTTCATTACTATGCCGGTGTTCTGATGTACTTCCCCAGTGTGCCTGGTTTGGAGGATCTGGTCATCATAGACATCCAGGTAGTGTATGACAGTATCACTGGTGTCATTTTCAAAACTATGAGCGTAGGTGAGGCTAAAGCCAAGAGATTCAGGGAGACAGGTCGATTCACTATGAAAGATTTGAAAACAGCTACAGATGACATTTCAGGAGATGTCATTCCACCAGAGCAGCTGGTAGCTTTGCTCGCATATCTTCACATTATAGCTGAGATTGTGTCAGTTGAATATTCTAAGTCAGTCTTAGAAGAGGAGAAAGAGTACATCATACCTTGTGTGTTAGAAAACACGAGTGCTAAGGAACTTGACCTATTCCACAAAGAATCCAGTAGGTCATGTTTGGTGGAGCCTCTCTTGATGTACTTTAGTAGTGGGTTTACTCCTATGGGACTCTTTTCTGCTTCTATGGCTTGTCTCATATCTAACAAGTCCTTCACTTTCATCAGAGTAGGTGTCAAGAAAAACATGGTGACCTTTTTGTACGGATCCATTTTAATTCGTGTAACATTTATATCTCGATCTAAATATTTTGAAGTTGTAGTTTCATGTGATCCTACATTCCAAGACTCCATTCATCATGAATGTACTGCTTTAAAACAAGAAATAGAGGACACTCTAAATAAAGCCAGTTCCAGAATGAACTACAACAGCTACATGGACTACCAGTTTGCCTTTGACTGTCGTTCACATGAAGGAGGGAATCATTTCGGGGTTGTTGATGGAGTGCACTCTGTCCCCAAAGTCATGAAATGTCTCTTCAATCCAGACAGCCCACAAGCAGTTGTGCTCACCAATAGACACCTCATTTGGTATGGACAGGTATGTAGAAATAGACTATGTATTCTAACTTGTATTTACTAACTCTCATTTATTTTGTATTAGAAATATGAAAAGAGAGATCCTGCAGTAGAAATCTCAGAAAGTAAATCAAGTTGTTATTTGTATTTAGCTAGTATTATTGAAAATGTTTTATTATTAGGTGGCAACAACTTGAGTATATTGCTGAGAGTGTATCCTGACTTGGTCCACTCAGTGACGCCTTGTGTTATGACAGTAGCTGATCACTGCTACAGTATTGGACTCATATCTCCTGACATGTATGAACAGCTTCTTCAGCGTAGAGACCTGATTGACGAAGACAGAGCAAGGACTCTCTTAGACAACATTCGTGAAGTCTTTTTATCAAGACCTTCAGCTCTCAAGGAGTTTGTCACTGTATTGTACCAAACAGGAGAATGTAATGATGTGGCAGATAAAATACAGCAACAGCTCCAGTAAGTATATTGTTATTGTTGTAGTATTTGTGTTATGGTTTTGTTTTTGTAATAGAATTGTGGATTGAATTTTGCCAACACTACTTGGACATACATTTGAGAACTCTCATTCTATTGCATTTTTCACGTTTTATATATCACAGTTGATAATGTATCCCATTTTTCAAATTGGACATTCAATTTGCACATTGTCAACGTTTTAATTTTTGTTGCAGCTGTAAATTTTCATTAAAATATTAAAAATATAAGCCATATATTATAATAGCATACAAAGGTAGCTAGTGTATGTTTTCAAGTGGTTTGAACTTAGTAGCTAATGGTCGCCCTCACAACTAGCAATAACTTTGAGTATATTTCTGTATTCTGACTTGGTCCACTCAGTGATGAGGTCAACTTTTGGACTGGATGACACAGGTGAGGCCAGAATTCCTCTGAATAACATTCATACAGTCTTGTTGTCTACACTGTGGTATGTTTACTCATGTTTGTGTGTGCAATTCCTTTTGGCTGGAGAATTTCTATCCTTCATTCTTTTTAAGTTTCATTGGGTGTGGCATGCATTACACTAGAACTTCAATGAATGACCTCTCACAAAGCGACTAACCTCCAAACCATATGCACCCACCCCAGATTGCAGCTACCTCTACTTACTCCTCCAACTATTTGTCAATTCCTGAGTCTATTTATACTTGCAAATTGTAGTTGTCTTTTTAAACAGCTCAAATAACTTCAAAAATTGTTTTATATTATAGATATTGTAAAATAAAATTATGACAGACAAGTAATGATTGCATTATAATCCTTACTTTTCTAAACTAAAATTATTACTATTTCCTAATGAAACAAGCTCACCCAGTCTATTCACATAGCTGCAATTTGGGCAACATTCTCAAACAGCTGCAATTTGTGAGCTTCATCAGTATGGCCTCTCATGCAAAATGACCTCTAGACTGACCTTACTATAGAAAAAAATTATTCCTCACACAAGAAAGACACAAACACATACACACAACTCTCTATGGTTATAGCTGAAGCTTAATTAAAAGATATTTATACCGTTACCCACAGACCACTAAAATGTGTCACATTGTCCTCTCACATCTAGAATGAGAGTACATGAACATGTGTAGCTAAGTACATGCAGTGTCTCCTACTCCCAATGAAAAATCCTGTATGAATCCTGTGTTGTTTCCCTTTAATTAAATGCATCATAGGTTTGGAAAGTTGAATACTTGGCTTCATCTGACTGGTATTGTGAACGGTTTGTGAATTGATCCCTGTTAACCTAGTGCAGACCTAGACAGTGGCGAGAGAAAATTGTTCAACATACGAGCATAACTTTACTATCACTGCAACAACTGCACTATTGTAAGATAACACTAGTGTAACTCTAAATAAAGCCCAACATATGCATTTACTGTAAGAATACAGAGTGTATGGTTGAACTGTCAGTGTCCGTTTCTATAGCTGCTATTGCATTGTTACTGTCATACTTAACTGACCTCCTAATTAGATTAAATAATGGTAATGGTTCCGTAAAGAATTATTGTTAAGTCTTTTGCTTTATTAGTATCCCTTATGGTGTGCCTGTCTTGTTTTGCAGTTGTGCAGCAGTTTTCTTGCTGGGGACTCCTTTAAGATCATCAAAGCGATATCGAGCCCTGGATGAAACTGCTGTATTTGATTCTGCTTGTCGACACAAGTTCCTACTATTCTTTATTAATTTGAATGGAGAGCGGTAAGTTATTTTTAGAATTTTTACACACATCAGATAGTGACAAGGACATAATAAGCATTCGCAATACATGCACCCACACCCTTAATGTGGAGGGGGAACCACACAGATTAGTAACACTCCAAACTATTAACCCTCAGTGCTCATGCGCAAGAGGGTTCTAGTAGTTATCGTGTGTATCTGTCTATCATGCTCTGATTTTGGAGATTACTGACAATTAACCATTGATTCATATATGAACTTACTCAGAACGAAGATTTAAGACCTTTCATTGTGCTACTTTTTTTAATTTCGGGCTAATTGTTGAGAAAACGCGAAGCTTTCAGCTTTAGTGGGTGACGACCCCTAGCGTCACGTCATAATCACGTGAGCAAATAATTTATTGCAGCCTGTGGTGTAGTTTGCTTTATGCTCAGGGAAGTTAACAAAGTTGAAAGAAGTGAAGTTTCACGTTAATATATACCAGTGAGTATTTCTGGCTTGTTTAGCTTCTATAAGACAGGGTTTCCATGAACCATTTCCATTGCTCGAGCTATATTGATGCCTGATTAAAATAGCTAGTGGATTGCTTATTCTTTTGGTCTGAGATTATATTGTAATAGCTAGATAGTGTTTAGTAGCGCTGAGGGTTTGAACCTTTGGAGCTCCATTATAATTACAGCTTACTTTGAAATTATATTTGACCCGGAGTTAGTGAATGTTTAGTATTATAGTTTGTGTTGGAGACAAGTGAAAAGTACAATTATGATTTAAGAGTGCACAATTACCCGACTCTTGCGGATGTGTGTAGGTTATCATGTGGTTTGGGTGCTGGAAGAGCTTGTGCAGCATATTCCACACACTACAGATATTTATGTGATTACGACATAGCCTGTAGTACAGCACCTCAAAGGCCGAAATAAAGAGCATCTTCTCAACCGTGTTTGTTTTGCTCTTCCCTCCTTTCATGCCTATGGCCATAATGCAGCTTGCCAGGTATGTATAGCAGTGAAAAAATGACTGGTATTATGTCAGTATTAATCATTGTGTAGGCTGTGTGTCGTCCACTTAACTGTCAGGGAATAGGGTTGTCAGATAGAGAGGGCATGGAACGAATGTGGTCTTTTCTAAGAAGTCGGATGACCAAGGAGATGCGTCCAGCTCATCGAGTGGATCTTCTCACTCATGCACTACTCTATTAGCTATGCATACACAGCAAAATTAGCCCTTCGTAAGAAAATCAAACAGTGTTGTACAATGTGTGTAGCTAATTGTGTGTTGTATTTTGTAGCTTCATTGCTTTGCAGTCGTTGGAAGTGAGCTAATGAAATGAATGAAGTGGCAAAGCAGTCATTTGACTCGTTGTGTAGCTCAGTACCAGGTATTATTTGGCTGCATATTACTAGTGACACTGTATTATGGAATGCATCACCTCTAGTGCGAGTGTCAGAGTCAACACTGGAAGACTGGATTGCATCACGACGAGAAGTCATGACAAGTAAACAGAAAGGACAGCTGGGGCGATTTCAATTGAACAGCGATTTTTCTGATACATTTTTGAATGGGCATTTACACGCCATACTATTATTAGTTGAATTGTCAAGCTGGTTGCTCAGTTGAAAGAAAACACGAAATGAAGCAACCACATATAACAATTAAATCTGCTGATAAGAGAACTACCAGCTACATCATTTCTTTCAACTGAGCAACCAGCTTGACAATTCAACTAATAATAGTATGGCGTGTAAATGCCCATTCAAAAATGTATCAGAAAAATCGCCCCAGGAAAGTGAAATAGCACAGAAACTAAGTGAAATACCATGGTAGCTAAGTGAAATAGTACAGGGAAGTGCGCACACATGTAGCGTTAACCTTAGAAACATACAGTTCAAGTATTTTTGGTATTAAACCAAACAAAATACAATTGAGTTTACATTTGAATCACAATAGCTTCTATATCCAACTTTCATTCTAAATTTCGTTGTTGTGATTGTTACTCACTTTTCTGTGTGTGTGTGTGTACATATATGCGTGTGTGTGTGTGTGTGTGTGTACATATATGCCTGTGTGTGTGTGTACGTATATGCATGTGTGTGTGTATGTGTGTGTGTATGTGTGTGTGTAGTTGCCTATCAATGGAAAAAATCTTACTTCGTTCTTGTACGGTCATACCACACCAGGTATTTTGTACTTGTGATGATGTAACGTAACATAATTAATGTTTAATGTTTTTTTTTATCAGGCAACACCTTGGCAGGGATGTTACTGATGAGACTAGTAGTGTACAAAGTGCTACGGTTTCAAGGTTAGTATGTCTTGTGTTGGTATGCATGAATGTTTGTTGTGGTTGGTGGGGAATCGGTGTAGAGATGTATCACAATTGGAATCTACTCACAAGACTTGAAACGTCCATACTGCTGACAAAGCAAAATTTTTAATGAAATAAGCTTGTACTTTTTTAATGTTTTACGTCATTAAAATGTCATGTGAGTTGGTTTCTACAGCTTGCATGTTTGAATGTAGTGTGAATTGCTTTCCCACCTGGGGATATCATTGTCGTCATAGCTAGTGTTGTTGGTTTATGTCAGTCTAGACAATCAACTATCTGAGATGGAAATGCATAAACAACCTCTGACTTGTGAACTGAAAAGCCTGGTCCTAAATTGTTTACTGTAAATCCAAAAGTTTAATTAATCTGCAATTATGTTCATTACAATATTAATCACATTTGGAATAATTTATCACATTAGAACAAAACCACTTGGTGTCACCACTATAGTCGTTCACATTGACGATCTCAACACACACAGAATGAAACTAAACCCGACAAAATGAACACTGGATCATACTGTCAACATTTTCTTGAATGGCATGCGACATACACGGTGAATTTCTTCTTCTTGGTATGTTTTAATAGCCCTACCAAAGGGAACTCGTCTTTGTTTTACAATAGGGAAACGTTCCATTTCCCCCCCTTCAAGACAACGTATTAAGTGCCTCTTAGTATTTCGTAAATCCCACACACATTTCACAGGATTAAACCAAAAGCAATCTCTGTTGCATTTGCAATTGCAAATACGCCACAATCGGACAGATTAGGCTGAGTCATTGTGTCCATCACATCAAATTTAAATATTTTAGCTGAAGGTCTTGTAAAGGAGCATATTTGTTGCTGAATTTCCGAAGTTATTTTATTTGCATGTCCAATGTCTTATATTAAAACTCTGTCATCAAAAACCATGTCAGCACTCGTATCAAAGTTAGTAGTAGCAATCCAATGTTACTATTAACATGGAGTATTTGAATATATATTTTAGAAAGAGGAACCACTTTAAAGGTTAAATTCCGGCCACATTGTGGACTTTGCAAACCTTGCAATGAAAATTGCTTCTGCAACAGTTGCTGGCAAGCATTAATGATATTGTCATTAAGCCAATCGGTGCCTAACAAAGTTTTCTTGTCTGTCAAAAATAAACCAAAACTTGGAAGATAAGCACGATGATAAATGTTCTTTGCTGCCAAATATGCTGAGTGTTTCAGCATAGGCTGATGTTGAAGATGCTTGCGTTTCAGTGGAAGTGGAAGGAGTTGGAGGTTGGTGTAAATGAAGTGGCAGACGATGAATTATTAACACGAGTGGACGGTGCAGCAGAAAGTGATGTAGCACAAGCTGAGGTGGACTTCAAAGGTGCTTTGGATGTGGATGTCGAAGGTGCTTTGCAGGAAAATGTCGAAAATGCTTTGGAGGAGAATGTAGAAGGTGCTTTGGATGTGGATGTCGAAGGTGCTTTGGAGGAAAATGTCGAAAGTGCTTTGGAGGAGAATGTAGAAGGTGCTTTGGATGTGGATGTCGAAGGTGCTTTGGATGTGGATGTCAAAGGTGCTTTGGATGTGGATATCGAAGGTGCTTTGGATATGGATGTCAAAGGTGCTTTGGATGTGGATGT
>WLWD01004686.1_pt1 | contig 13578 bp, 11 predicted proteins | sample 6712731 | NCBI WGS metagenome assembly WLWD01 (sample SAMN12718690, study PRJNA576275) | sponge metagenome | isolation source: marine sponge | host: Mycale hentscheli | place: New Zealand: South Island, Marlborough, Capsize Point | collected 2014-11-01
AACACATAAATATCCAATTCTTTACCAAGAGTGTCTAAACTAGCACACACATAGTAACTCTTATGGCATTCAATACAAAAATATACATACAATGTTAAATATTATAAATACAATAATACTAACAGAAGACACACATGATATACAAACACATTGAAAATGTGCACATGCTACAATTATGTACAGTAGAATCTCGTCTGACAAGATCACAACCCAATGAATGCAAGGATTGTGGGTACACCGAGCAGACTCATTGCTCAGCCTCAAAGGACCAATTTTTTATAACTGGGTGGGAAAAAACCTAACATAGATGGTGGCTTCCTGAGAGATACCTCGAGTCACAGTTGCTCCCATGCCTGCAATGTGGGTTAGCACAATGTCACTACCAAAACGTTTCATATAGAGCCAAATGCCACCACAAGAAGAGCAAACTATGGAGAAACTCCCACACTGCTAGGACTAGAGGACTGCTGACAACTATTGAAAAGTTCATTTCAATGTACACGGACGTAAATTACAATTATATGAGTGTGTGGTTGATATGGGGAAAACAAAGGATAATGACCACTGTCACATGTCCAGTGGTCACTCTGTACCAGCTGTATAAATCAATAATCCTTTTGGTCTGGGGATGCCCAAACATGGTCAGTGGTCGTAGGAGCAAAAGTAAAAGAAGGGGGAGGTGGAGGGGAATTGGTAAAATATGGCTGTTTTTGATTTTTACTATATTACCATATAAATATTTTATGCCATGCTTTCCAACATAGCATTCCAATGCCTCCAGAGATATCATATTAGCTGTTGAGAATTGGAGCTAGCTTGTAAGTTAGATTTCTTGAAAGACCATCGTTACCAATGCTTTGTACTATTACAACAGTTGCCAGCTGAAGGCCTAGACAAAGGGAACCTGATCAGCGATGTGCATAGGGGTCCTGCCTCACAAGGATGAGAAATAGCTGGAAATGAAATAGAACTATAGTATATTAGTATGTTTATATCTTTTAATTCACTATGTGTCTGTTGTTATTGTGTATTCACTGTGTTCATGTCCATTCATCAATTTCTTTATAGACAGAAAAGCGTCAATTTTGTTTGTACATTCATTAGCATTTGTAACTAAAGACGTTTTATCTATGCTTGATACTGATTCAGGGGATGATTTTGAGGGGTATGTTGATGAGGGAAGAGTATGCAGAGAGATATGAATATTCTGATATAGAAAACAATGATAATAATAGTGAAAATGAATGTGAAATGGAAGAGGGTATTAGTGAAATTGCCAGTGTTGATGAGATGGAAGTAGAAAATGAAATTTTAGTAGAAAATGATCATTTATACGATAGCGAAGAATGGCATTCAGGTTCTGCTTCTGCTACTGCTTCACCAAGCGCTTCTGCTACTCCAGGTACTAGCTTTACTGCTACTCCAGGTCCTACTCAGGAAATGAGTAACAAAGATCCCCTTGATTTTTTTCGGTGTAGGCCCAGGAGCTATACCAAACAGCGTCCACTGGCCCGGTGTTATCGCGCCCAATTGAATTATATTGCCTTGACTGGCTCTCCTGGTCGATATCGAGGTAAGTTTAAAGGTGATCGATAATTGGCCACTTACGCTATAGTAGTTATTTTATTCATTGGAGGGGGCCCTCAATCACACATGTGTGGTTGATATGGGAAAAACAAAGGATAATGATTATTGTCACAAGTCACTCTGTACCAGCTGTGTAAATCAATAATCATTTCGGTCTGGGGATGCCCAATCACGGTCAGTGGTGCCATAGGAGCAATAGTGAAGAAAGGGGAGGGGGGAGGATATTGGTAAATATGGCAGCTTTTGACTGTACTACATTACCATATAAATCTTTTATGCCATGCTATCCGTGTTGTGGATCAGCTTTAGTGAACCGGGTATTGCTGCCACCTGAGAATTACCTCTCCTACTTAGCAGGTAAACGCTAAAGCAGGGGATACCAGCCCAAGGCAATGAAGGTTTCAACCTCGCTTTCCCTTGACTAGTTCTTAGGTTTGAATGTAAATTTACCAAGGTAATTCTGACAAAAAAGACAAATGTAGTATATATATAGGTAAGCATGGATGTGTGGAAGATACAAAGTACATTTAAAGGAATTTGGACAATGGAGTTGTGTGTTGTAGCTAAAGTACTAAAGTGCAGATGGACAAATAACAGAATAACTGAGTGGATAACAGATAAATGAATGGATAACGGATTAAGTAATTAACCCTCAGTGTGCATGTGCAAGATGGTTACAGTAGTCCTAGTGTCATTCTGTCACTCTGTCAACAGGCACTTCTGGAAGGTAGGAACCAGCCAGGCTCTGAAAGCGGCATCAAACAGCAGTATTTCACGAAGTAAGTTTTTTTAATATGCCAGAATTTTTATTTTGGACTTCATTTTCCAGAAAAAGCGAGTCTTTCCAGAGTCGTGCGATCGTAGGCTTACAGCGGGAACCACCCCTTAAAAAACTTGCTTGTCACTTAAATAGCTAACAATTACATGCATTCAGCGTGAGGTGTTGCGTTGCGTAGTTGTTGAGTGAGAAAATACCTAACCTAAAAGTCTCTGGTTTGAATCCTCGTAGACGCTTTTTTTTTCATCCTGTTTTTTTTTCTTTTTCCTTTTGTCTTCTTGCCTTATTTTTCCTTATTTTCTTTATTTTCCTCTTTTTTCCTACATTTTCCTTTCTTTTCCTCTTTCTTTTGTGTACTGTTTTTCTTTCTTTCTTGTTCCTTTTTCTTTTCTTCCTACCTTTTTTCATTCATTCCTCTTTCTTTTGTCCCTCTTCATTGTCTTTTTCTCTTTCCTGCCTCTCTTCATGCCACTTCTCTTTCTTTTTTGTTTCTACACTTTTCCTTTGTTATTATTTTCTTTATCATACTAGCTAACTAGCGCTAAGGGTTTGCACTTCAGTGCTCTAGTTGGATAATGGATGAAAGGAATGTAATGAACCATAAGTCTTTAGTTAAATGTGGTAGTGTATTCTACCACAATCCAATATAGCTAGCTTTCCAATGCCTCCAGAGATATCACATTAGTTGTTGAAAATTTGAGCTAGCTTGTAAGTTAGATTTCTTGAAAGACAGTTGTTACCAAAGCTTCTATTATTACAACAATTTCCAGCTTACATTTTTGTATTAATATAGCAAAAACAAACTGTAGCTCTATAACTAGAGAGGAGTATGGTCAGCCAGATATCCAGGAGCAATAGACCTGGTTACATCAGAATCAAGAATCCAGGCATCCTAAAAATCCTCAGAAGCTACCCTCAACTATCTTAGAACTCCATTCAAGACCAAACACTTATCATGTTTATTATTAATTATTGTTGTTATTATTATCTTAATTGCATTGCATTGTTTTTTTAATAACTAACTATAACTAAGACTAACTGCTATCAAATTTAATCTTATTCTGGATCAAGGTATTGTGGGATTTCTTAGATAAAGAAACACTGAATCTATACAGTACCTGATTAAATAGACACTGGATCAACCAAATTTAGCCAGCATGAACAAAAAATGGACCAAGTAATAAAGAAGCATTTGATCTAGCAAATAAGTAAATAAACACAGGATCTAGTAATTAGATAAACAAACATTGGAACTATTAATTAGATAAATTCCACTCTAATCAAAGAAAGTACACGTAGGCGTATTCTCACCTCAGTAGGACCTTGCGGCTCCATAACTTGCGCATATTCCAAAATACGCCACAGTCAAAATTGGGGGCGTTCCTTCGAACAAAGGCTGTGTGTGGTGTGTGTAAAAGTATATCCTGACCTGACCACACCCAAAATATGGACTGATGATATTACTATTGCGCATGCGTACAAATAGCACATGATAAGTAGCTAGCACACACGCGCAAGATACCTGGTGTACTAAGTTAGCGAGTCTGAAGTATTCCAAGTCTATGTCGAAGTGGGAGGCAGGCATGATAAGGTAGCGGCACTAAATTTTGTGCACAAATTTTAATCGGGTTTTAACCCTCAGCGCGCATGCGCGAGAGGGCTATAGTAGTCGTACTGTCTGTTTGTCACGCTCTGATTTTGGAGATCTGAAAATTAATTGTTGATTTAGGTATGAACTTACTCTGAGCGAAATGATTTTAGGACCTTTCATTGTGCTGCTTGTTTTAATTTCGCGTTAATTGTTGAGAAATCGAGACGTTTCAGCTCCGCTTAGGTACAAGCTTTTGTGGGTAGCCACTAGCGTCATGACAACATTAGCTAAATAACTGTGTAGTCTCTTAATGTTCTCTGAGAAGTAAGCCTCAAAACACCACTATCAGGCAACAGTTCATAAGTTGAACAAGACACCATCTAACACATTACATAAGTAATGCAACTGCAATGAAGCAGCAAAGTTGCAACCCTCAGCATAACTAAACACTACCCATATTACACAGAAACAGGAACAGTAGTTCACTAAGTGTTGACCAGCAAACCATGGACTGTGCTAATGTTTCAAGCTGTCCAGATAGGGAGCGAACTGAAGTCATCATACTGGTTGAAATTCACATAAGGGAAGATCTTGTGTACAACAAACATTCAGGTATAATGAATTTTTAACCTGTCATATGTTATTACTAGGCAAATAATGTATTGTTACTTGTAGGCAAGTGTCATTTTTTTAACCTGCCATTAGTTTTTTTAAGGCAAGCAATGTATTACATAATCTATTTTTGTTGGTACACAACTTTATAACTTATCAAATATTGTACCTTTAAGGCAAAATCATTGGTTCACATAAATAATCGCCTAGCTGCATAAGAGAAAGCTATAGAGGATGATGCAGAAATGAAGGAATCTTTGGCCAAATCAATGTTGGTGTTCATGGCTAAGGTCTTTTAGCAAGCTACAGTTTCCATATGGTGCATTTCCCATGCTGTAAGATTCTAGGGCACGACCTGTATGCCATCTTTTGGAAGCTGTGTAGAGGCTAGAGAAGTGTGGTTTCAATGTTTTAGTTTGCACATGTGATGGGCTGCCTGCAAATCACTACTTATTCAAGCTATATGGCACTGATGACATTGTGCATAAGGCTAAGAATCCATATGTTGATGATATTTGCTGTGTACTCTTTCCTGACCAACCTCACCTCATAAACACTGTAAGGAACTGCTGGTACAGCAGCAAGAGATTAGTGTGGTTAAGCTGTGATTTATGTATTTATATATTCATATATTATTATTATATAAAGTGATTATGTAGTATGAAGAAAATTACATTAGTGTCAGTTTACATGAAACCAAACTGTGAGACTTGTTGCTTTAAGTAGCTCATCTTGTTTGTGTAGTGGTTGCAAGATTTCTTAAAATACCTGGATGACTGGGAGAGGAGTGTGAAGTCCAGGGCTGGTTTAGTAAGGCAGAGCACAGTAAATGCTCTAAACTGCTCCAACAAGACTTGGACTTCATACAACTGGTGAGTTCTTGTTGTGTATTACTATAGCTATTTAGTGTTTGTTTGTTTTTTGTTTGTTTGTGGTTGTTGTTGTTGTTGTTGTTTTTTCCTCTTCTGTTTCAGTTCAGTCTTTGTGGAGTTATTGAAGTACATCTTCACTATTGTTCCTGGCATTTCAGTGTTCTTGAGCAACAGACTTTGCCAGACCCCCTTGAAAATGTTTTTGGCAGACACCGTCAACATTAATGAAAACCCCAATTTGCTGAATTTTCCAAGAACTCTGAAGCCCTTAGAATTGTGAACTCCACCTGTGCCAGTGTTGGAAGCAATTGTCACGGAACTGCGAAGAAAACCGATTGTATAGAAATAGATAACACACCCATTACCAAACATTAGCAGAGGTGAAGTCAATCTGCATTGGGAAATAGCCCATGTCTTTTTGAAATTTTGGCATGATTCACTCTCACCTTTGCAGTGTGTACGCTTCAGTACCTTTCAATAGATGTAATTCATTTCCTAGGAGGTTGGTGTGAAACATGTTCACCACAAACTGAGCAATCTGATTGGACAGTTTGAACGTACCCATGGTACAAGTGTGTGTTAATCCTGCCAGACAGTATAAATATAATTACACGTTAAAAAATGGGAGGAAATAAAACACAAGAATGTCAATGAATATGTACAATACAGATAAACATTTTGAACTACCAGACGAGATGACACCACGAAACTTCCACGATAACTACATGCTTGCACACTCCTATTGACGAATACTCAGAATCTGAAATGACTTCAACACAACCACTGAAGACCTTCACACAGCCTCTAAAAACTTGTCACGATCAATAAAGATCTGAACAGAACCTCTTATTACCCAAAATATAAACACACTAAAAACTGAACTCCTACACAGAATTATTAATGTCTCTATACACTTTCATATACACTTAAATATATTATTTATACCCATGCACATGCCCACACGCATACTTTCTACAGATTAAATATTATGCACATGCACCCTCCTTCTCATACTAAACAATTACAAACAACCTAGCTAAAATACAGTTGCACTGAAAATATTTTTATATGTGTTTTGCTCTGAGTGTATCAACCAAACAAGACTGTGTCCCTAAGTTGTGTTGTTTATGGGAGCTGTTGAATGCTCCATTTATTTCAGTATAGCTACAGATGGATAGAACAAGTAGAAAGGGGTGGGAGGGGGGGGGCAATTAATTCAAAATTGGAGTGTGTATTATGCATGCATGTTTAAACATGGTATTTGTTGGGTGTAGGAAAGTGTGTGTATTTAGTGTCTGTTTGTGTGTGTGTGTGTGTGTGTGTGTGTGTGTGTGTGTGCGTACAACATGAATTTAAAATAATCCTTAGAGGTGCATGCAATATTTTCATTTATACACTGTATATGCAATATAGCTTTCAGGTCTATATAATAAATCATGTCCTTCAATGAATGGTCAATCCTTTCACCCTTTACCAAAAAATGTTTTGTAATAATATTTCTTCTGCAAATGGCTGTGTTCTGTCTATATGATACTAATTCCTATCCAGCATATTTTTCTGTTTTAAATTAATAAAACTTGAGATAATAATCCATCTCTACCTGCTCGCCCAGTCTCATGAACATGCTATTCAATTGAATTTTGCTCCATAATGAATAACTTCTGAAACTGTTGACAACAAATACATTCACATACATACATGTTCTTTTCCAATGAAAAGAGAAAATACAAATAAATGAAAAAATACCAAAAAACATAAGTACAATCATTGAGAAGTCCAAGTGTATCCTAAAGAGTGGGGTGGCCTTGTCAGAACAGAGACTGGTAAGGCCAAATCCACAAACTTCTTAATGCAGTGGCTTTCTATGGCAGTGGAACAAAGGAACGGGATCTCAGTGGTGGGCAGCACAGGCTCTTCTCTTTTAGTTCATTATTATTATTTATTATTATTATTATTATCATTATTATTATTATTATTATTATTATTATTATTATATTATTATTATTGTTATTGTTGATGATGATGATAATGATGATGATATAATAATAACAAGAACAATCATTATTATTATTTATTGCTGTTATTTATTATAATAATTTATAATTGTTATTTATATAGTTATTTATTATTATTATTATTATTATCATTATTATTATTATTATTATTATTATTATTATTATATTATTATTATTGTTATTGTTGATGATGATGATAATGATGATGATATAATAATAACAAGAACAATCATTATTATTATTTATTGCTGTTATTTATTATAATAATTTATAATTGTTATTTATATAGTTATTTATTATTATTATTATTATTATCATTATTATTATTATTTGTAAATCATTCATTTCTTTATTTATATTATTATTTTTCTAAACGTCATTCACTCACTCACACTATCAAACATCTTATTAAAAAATAATATATGCTCAACTCTTCAAAAAAAAATTAAAAAAAATGAAAACAAATAATAATGAAAGGCCAAACAAAAGAACTTTACACCACTTCTGCAGAACTCACCCAAAAAATAGTCACAAGTAGTTTACACAAACAAATTGATAGGATTTTTAACCCTCAGTGAAAATTGTCTTGCAACAATTGTTACAAGAACCAGTAACAAAAAAAAAACAATGGTATGGTAGTGCCAAGCTTCAAACACCTAGTGGTTCGTATATAAAGGGTTCTGCTACGCAAGAATAACAATCACCATGACAACTTTCCATTACGCGGAAGTATACTGCATGCATGAATATTACATACAGGATGACTGCGCGGGGGATCCGTTAATGTTATTCATGTCCTTTTATCACGTGTCATTCAGAATAGGACGTGACCTCTCGGTGTGTGAGTGCTGGTTCTTCTTGCTGGTGGTCTGTGGTCTTGAATAACGTTTGAGCCGTACCTGGCAGGCTGTGGTAGTTCTCTACTCTTGCGGTACTCCACGAACCTCACTGCTTTATAGAAGAACGCTTGCGGCTTTGACCTCTGCCTATTTAAACCATTGTATAGTCGAGTAGTAATATCTACTACAGGTTTGTCACTACTTGAAGGAGCACTGCTGTGAATCTCTCCGTTCTGCAATGAATGTCATCATAGAAGGACAATATCCTTCAGAGAACTCTATGCAAGTTCTGAATACGTTCTCTAGCATTTTCAAGCAGAACAATGAGCTTCTGCGAAATCCCTTACTACCGCATGTAATTAGTGTGGGTGGTGTTATCAGGAGGAAGCTGTGCCGAGCTTTCGCTTTTGTCATCAATATGGGTATGCGTGTGTTTCTCCTCTTCATAGAGAGTGCCACTCATCCAATGGATCACCGCCAAGCTGAGACAAATGGAGGGATAGTTCGAAAGGGCAACGATACTGGTAGGTTTTGTATAGCCATTCTTTACTGACCGGAAAATATCATTTATAACAATGCATGCTTGTACGTGGATTTGGTATGGAAGGTTATTCATAATGCACAAATGTACCATCATTAAGTTATTAACAGTGATACAGAGCTCTAAAAATGTTCTCTTAACACGCAAGATAAATTAACTCCATCAGTCCAGAAAAGGAAGAGTAAATAGGATACTAATGTAAAAAGGGGAACTGGTAAACAAAAATTTTAATTAATTTATGTATGTACAATTTTTTAAAAATTAATTTCATTCATACTGCTTAATTATCGCTGATTTTTATTTATTTACCTATAATTTTTTATCAATTTAACCATTTCTTCCACGCAGTATTTTTTGCTTGCTGTTGTCCTGTTGTATTCAGTGGTTTCCCAAAAGCATGTTAGTGTCACTCTTCCTGCTACTCTGCTGGCCCCTATACCAAAAGTTTTGGAGAGAGAGAAAAAAGAAAGTAGCTACACTTGTTTGTCCTGTTGTAATTTCTAATTTTCATTCTTCCATTCTGGGGGAAAAAATAGACACCATTCAAGCAAATATAACTCATTTATTTACAGTGTTTTAATAACTGACGAAGACATCTCGATCTTGAAATGTTTATTACAAATGAAATCCGGGACTGCATCAATACAAAGTGTGCTATATGTTGGAGTTATTAACTAAAGCTTTCTTTACCTAATCCACTTGAGCAGGTGCTAATGCAGCTGCTGTAATTTACATGTGAGAAGCCATACTAGAGCAGGCTGTAGGGTTGGTCAGGACAAATATGCCATTTTATATGCTCAGGAGTTTATATCCAGTTGATACAGTAGATGTGAGGGTTAGTTCTTGAAGTGCAGTATAGAATCTTCTGAAAATGTTTTTACAGGTTTGTAACTAAAGGGGAGTAATCGGGGGAAGAGGAGGAGGGCGGGTAGGGTGGAATATTGTTGCTTTAGAAATGCTGCAAGTCTGAGAGATGTGATGCGGAATGGTGTGTGTGTGTACATGTGTTTGTGTGTTCTTGTGTTTGTGTGTGTGTGTGTGTTTGTATTGGTTGAAGTTCCTATTGCAAGTTTAATGAACTAATAGAATTACAATACTACCAGTGAAGGAAGGATGATATGCTGATCAATCGTTCCTCCTTTCCTACACACACACACACACACACACACACACACACACACACACACACACACACACACACTAGCTAAGCATAAACACATTACCAGCAACTATTATTTTAGCTGATTCTAGTATGTAAGTATGTCTGCTTACTTTATGATGTCTGTGGTGGTGATGATGACTGTGATTATGACAGTGTTGTGGTCACAGTAGTACCTTCCTATTTCAGCTACGGTTTACGTGTGAAGATGTTGTGAGAATATATATCTCTCAAGCCTATGTATTCATCTCTCTCATTGCAGAATCGTTTGAAGGAGTGGCAGAGAAGTTTGTAGCAGAATCCAAAGGTGAACTCAAGAATCTCGAGCAGCTTCCAATCTTGGGTGAGTTTCATTGTCTAATATCCAGCATTGGGTGCGGCCTCCATCTTGGCTGTCAGCCCCTCCCACTCCTCTAGTAGGTAGGTGGGCATCTCCAATCACCCTCACTTATAGACATTATAGTCTCAAGACATCCAGTCTCTTTCCTCCTCCTATCCCCAACAAGTGCTGCTCTGCTGGTTACAAATGCTTTATTTCAGTTCTCTGATCCATCTTATGTCTCATTCTTCTATTCATTCCATACTCTCGCTTAACAATCTCAACCTACTTCCTGAATATATGGAAGTGAGAGAATCCCCCGCCAGCTATGTTTCATCATCACCGGGTTGTCATAGTTACTAATGTTTTACCACTGCAGGTCGTAGAGAAGGAAGAGGATGGAGTAAAGCAACGACCAGCGACAACAGTGAAGTCATTATCACAGTGGTTAGTATTTGTACGCACACACATACGCAGCATGCATGCATGCACATACTGACGCGCACACACATACGCACACACGGAGCAGCAATAGATTCTATACCATGAGCAAACTGAGTGTGGTAGACAGACACTATTCTCAGGTTAGCACTTTCACTGTCAAATTTAAAAACACAATCAAATCAAGACTTAAAAGTTAACCATAGTAACCATAAAAATCATCAACACAACACATGGCTACATTACAGAAGAAGTACTCAAGCTACCTAGTGAGCGATGCGTGATCACTTACAAACCACTCTATGAATATCATTAGATGGATTTACTCTCTTAGCGATACAGAATTAAAAATGGTAGGCTGTCACTGGGATTTGAACTCAGGATCACTTGCTTAATGTTCCATAGAGCTAAGACAACCAAAAGACTACCGAACAGTTCAATTCTGTAAAAGATAAGAGAGAGAATGCACCCAATAAATAAACTAAAGCTAAGAAAAGCAGTTGTGAAGAGATAACTATGAATATCGTTATCACATAAACACATGAATATTTTTATAATGTGGTGCAGTAGTTGTGGGGTGAGAGTCCATGCACAGGCTGGAATCAGTCTGGGCCATATTTCATTTATAGTCTGGCTCAACTGTATCAACATATTTAGACAAGTCTGTGTAAACTTGTATTTTGACTTCCCTTTGCAATAATCATTTCATACGGGCGGGACGGGGGCGGGGGAACTTTTCGTATGAATTTTCGTTGGGAGACACTGTGTGTACTTAGCCACACCCATTTAAAACCCACAATACTGAGCGTGAATATCTATGAGATCTGATTTCCACTGTGAAGAGAGCAGTTTGTCTTCATGAAGTGAAGTCTACACGGGTGTGATAAGTTTCTTTCAGATGTTGCGCATGCATGTGCTTGTCAGTGTTCTCTGGAATCCGAGACTTGTGGCAGTTTATAACAACAAGAAGATTTGTTTGCATGTGACAGATAAACAGCACGATTACCATTCCTGACTGCATGATTGGGCCAGAGACCTAAATTTACCTTCAGTCTGTCTCACTGAAGATGCTCAACATGGTGGACAAGCAGCATAGGCTGCAACATCTTGTAGGGAAGTCATCAATGAGATGTTTTGTTAGTTCAACTCTAAATGACAACAAAAAATTTTTCCCTGTGTTTATCAGACCTGATCTTTTTTTTTTTCTTTTTCCTTTTTCATCACAATTTCCATCAAAATCCCCACAGAGGCTTTTAGTCTTCAATGGTGGTAGCTATCACTGTAAATGTGACCACTAGGATTATATGCTATATACCAGGTAAACATTGGAAGCTGGTTGCCCTATCCCTAGCACCCACGCAGCAAAGTGACAGCACGGGCATGCGGGTTAGGAGACACATGTGAGGGATTAGCAGCCAGCAGTTCGTGAGTTGACGCGAGTGTGGTCATCATGTTGCATGTCATATTCCAACATTCCCGTGAAACATCATGTTGCATGTCATATTCCAACATTCCCGTGAAACATCACGTTACATGTCATATTCCAACATTCCCGTGAAACATCATGTTGCATGTCATATTCCGACATTCCCGTGAAACATGTTACATGTCATATTCCAACATTCCCGTGAAACATCATGTTGCATGTCATATTCCGACATTCCCGTGAAACATCATGTTGCATGTCATATTCCAACATTCCCGTGAAACATCACGTTGCATGTCACGTTCCAACATTCCCGTGAAACATCATGTTGCATGTCATATTCCGACATTCCCATGAAACATCATGTTGCATGTCACATTCCAACATTCCTGTGAAACATCATGTTGCATGTCACATTCCGACATTCCCGTGAAACATCATGTTGCATGTCACATTCCGACATTCCCATGAAACATCATGTTGCATGTCATATTCCAACATTCCCGTGAAACATCATGTTGCATGTCACATTCCAACATTCCCGTGAAACATCACGTTGCATGTCATATTCCGACATTCCCGTGAAACATCATGTTGCATGTCATATTCCGACATTCCCGTGAAACATCACGTTGCATGTCATATTCCGACATTCCCTTGAAACATCATGTTGCATGTCATATTCCAACATTCCCGTGAAACATCATGTTGCATGTCATATTCCAACATTCCCTTGAAACATCATGTTGCATGTCATATTCCGACATTCCCGTGAAACATCATGTTGCATGTCATATTCCAACATTCCCGTGAAACATCATGTTGCATGTCATATTCCGACATTCCCGTGAAACATCATGTTGCATGTCATATTCCGACATTCCCGTGAAACATCATGTTGCATGTCATATTCCGACATTCCCGTGAAACATCATGTTACATGTCATATTCCAACATTCCCGTGAAACATCATATTGCATGTCATATTCCAACGTTCCCGTGAAACATCATGTGGCATGTCATATTCCAACGTTCCCGTGAAACATCATGTTGCATGTCATATTCCAACATTCCCGGGAAACGTCATGTCGCATGTCATATTCCAACATTCCCGTGAAACATCATGTTGCATGTCATATTCCAACATTCCCGTGAAACATCATGTTGCATGTCATTTTCCAACATTCCCATGAAACATCATGTTGCATGTCATATTCCAACATTCCCGTGAAACATCACGTTGCATGTCATATTCCGACATTCCCTTGAAACATCATGTTGCATGTCATATTCCAACATTCCCTTGAAACATCATGTTGCATGTCATATTCCGACATTCCCGTGAAACATCATGTTGCATGTCATATTCCAACATTCCCGTGAAACATCATGTTGCAT
>WLWD01003765.1_pt1 | contig 13575 bp, 10 predicted proteins | sample 6712731 | NCBI WGS metagenome assembly WLWD01 (sample SAMN12718690, study PRJNA576275) | sponge metagenome | isolation source: marine sponge | host: Mycale hentscheli | place: New Zealand: South Island, Marlborough, Capsize Point | collected 2014-11-01
TAACAGTAATGAATTGAGGTCTTTATTACCATCACACCTGCTGGAGACAGAAGAGTACCACCTCATACAAGCTCCTTCACAATGCCATAAGACTCTGGGAGTTCATTGGAGAACCACTACAGACACTCTTCATGTGGCGACTCCACAACTCAGTGCAGAGGACAAACCTACTAAACGCCAGGTCTTGTCTGATGTTGCAAGAACGTTTGATGTTCTTGGATGGTTCACTCCTGTAACCATCCTGCTCAAGATCTTACTACAGAGAATTTGGTCTCTTGGACTGGACTGGGATGAACTGATTCCCTCAGAATTAACTGATGTATGGCAACGATAGAGAGATGAACTTCATATGATAACAGAATTTCCCATTCCGCGATGTTACTTCCAACAAAATCGAAACTTTCAGTCTTGCTCTCTGCATGGATTCTGTGATGCGTCACAGACAGCTATGGCTGCAGTGGTATACATACGTGTTGTATACTCTGAGGATTGTGTCTCTGTAGAGTTGGTCATGGCCAAGTCAAAAGTCTCTCCTGTTAAACCTCAAACCATTCCGAAATTGGAACTTTCAGCCGCAGTTCTGTTAACAAAGTTGTTGTTCTCAGCCATGTCTGAACTGTCCATTGATTTGTCATCTGTATATGCTTGGAGTGACTCGACCATTGCCTTGGCATGGATACGAACAAATCCTGCAAAACTAAAGACATATGTCGCCAACAGAGTTGTACAAATCATAGATGTAATACCACCAGTTTCCTGGAGACATGTTACTTCGGCATCTAATCCTGCAGATGTGGCATCTCGTGGTATTTTTGCATCGGATCTATACCACCATCCCCTGTGGTGGCATGGACCAAGTTGGCTGCATTCCCCTCCTGATTCATGGCCAGTCCACAGAGAGCCATTGAATTCTAAACTGCCAGAGCTTCGGAATTGTGCTCTGACTATCAGAGTTGAGACTCCAGACCGTGAACTGATTATCAAGCGATTTTCTTCTTTTGCACACTGCGTCAATGTATTATCCTGGGTGCTACGATTTATCTCTGGCTGTAAGAAAAAAAGAGCCCAGGACTCTCACTTCCGTCTATCAGTAGATGAGGTACTAGCTACAGAAAATCAGCTGTTTCGCCTCCATCAGACACAATATTTCTTCAAGGAATTAAAGATTCTCCGGTCAAGTGGACAATTGTCAACATCTAATTCACTTTGTGCTCTTTCCCCCTACATAGACAATTCTGGCCTTATGAGAGTTGGTGGAAGGCTCCAACAAGCTGACATACCTTATCAGCAGAAGCACCCCATTATACTGTTCAGGAAATCCTATCTGGCTTTAATATTGGTCAGACATCTACACACATTGAATCACCATGCTGGACCCACTATGACTATGGGCATTCTCAGCCAACACTACTACATGTCGGGAGCACGAACACTAGTGAGGACGGTCACCCATGATTGTACAACATGCCGGAAACAACTGGCCAGAGTCGCCTCTCAACAAATGGGACAATTACCTACTTCCCGAGTACTACCTTCACCACCCTTCACGAGAACAGGAACAGACTTTGCGGGGCCACTCTTACTAAAAAAGGGCCATACCCGAAAGCCTGTACAAGTGAAGGGCTACATATGTGTTTTTATTTGCCTTGCTACTCGAGCGGTCCATCTAGAGTTGGTTATGGATCTAACGACGGAGGCTTTCCTGGCTGCATTCCGCCGATTCTCAGCACGAAGAGGATGCCCAGCAGAAGTCATGTCTGATAACGGATCTAACTACATTGGGGCCAAGCGGGAACTCACAGAAATCTATGACGTCCTTACCAACAAACAAAGTCTCAACACCGTCAGCCACTTCTTTACTAATGCTCGTATTAAATGGAGCTTCATACCTGGGCGAGCTCCCCACTTTGGGGGAATTTGGGAGGCCAGCGTAAAGTCTGCAAAAACTCTGCTTCGAAAGTTGGTCGGCTCCCACATGCTGTCCGTTGAGGAATGTATGTCTGTCCTTACAGATATAGAAGCAACCATGAACAGTAGGCCAATATGTGCACTGAATTCCTTGCCAGAAGATGGAGTGGAGGTTCTAACGCCAGGCCACTTTCTTGTGGGAAGACCACTGCTTGCACCACCTCAACTGCATCATGAGGAACTCAACGTTTCACCTAAAAAACGTTGGAACTTGTGTCAGAAAATTACCTCTGAGTTCTGGTCACGGTGGTCGCTAGAGTATCTACAGTTACTACAAAAAAGAAACAAATGGAAGAGAAATTCGGAAAACATTAAAGTTGGTCATGTCGTCTTAGTAAAGGATGATGATCTTTTTGTGAGGACGTGGCCTATGGCTGTCATTGTGGCCGTGCATCCGGGGCCAGACGGATTAATTCGAGCTGTTACTATAAGAACAAACAAAGGTACTTACAAGCGTCCCATATGCAAACTTGTCCCACTGTTGGATTCATCAGAAGAAAGTCGACCATCTACTCCGCCCCGGGAGGATGTTCAGGCCACACCCTGAATGATGACTGACTACTCTTATTTGTCTGCCCCTCCCTCTGTTTTCGTCACCCCTTTATTATAGTACTTCACACATTGACTATCAGATTAAACACTTATTCACACCTTGGCCCATAGCCTGGCCTATAAAAGGGTCAGGTTAGGGCCCTCAGTTCAGTTGCTGTTACTATTGCTACTATTGTTGTTCTACTTGCTACTACTTACATATCTTTAATTATAGTGCTTAAACATAATTCCTTTTTGTTTAGTGGGTGACTGTAGTTGAGCACTTAGCTAGGTTGGGTTGACTTCACAGTGCGTTTTCCTGTGCCTAACCTCTCAATTATTGTTCATTCCGAGCACGCCTATTCAGTTGTATGGATTCAACAATGTCTTCCATACGCCTTCGAGGGATTTCCCCAATACTGAGGGAATATATTAAAAATTGCCTTCTTGATTTCGAGCAGTTCCGTTTGAGGAAGTGCTGGAAGTGATTTAGATCCAAAACGTGTACATTTTTTCATTACTTCCGTTCCAAAAACAGCTTCTCTGGCAATTCTACACGCCAACGTCGGTGCACATGATTCTTTTTTTAGATTGGAATTCCGTTGAAGCACAACTTCTATAGGCACTAGTGCCAACTTGTAAATATCTGTGCTTGGAAGAGTATGGAAGGATCGGTTGGATAGGGAAAGAATGGGAGGATTGCATGAGGAGGACGCTTGTGAGTTAGATTGATGAGTTGGCTGCCTGTTAGGAGTTGAAGGTTCTAATGAGGATGTAGGTTCAGATGGGGGAAATGTAAAGTCCAAATCATTGTTCTCTAAAGGGGAAACAGAAGGGTTAAGTTCAGGTGAGGGAGTATCGTTGACTTGTAGTGGAGAACTATCAATGATAGCAATTGCTGTCAATGAAGGAGACGACAGTAATGGTGGAGGAAAGGAAGGTGTGACAGGTGATGAAGTGTTGAAGGTGGCATCATTGACTGCACAATATGACATAATGACTTTATCTCGGCCTTCATATCTTTCTGGTTCTTTTCCATTACAGTGATTCTATCTTTAAGGTGTTTTATTTCTAAATAAGGGACACAATTCAGAAATAACCATTTATATATTGACTGTGATTAAGGGGTGTCATAATAGTATTGTACAGTTACTGGGATGGTTAGCATTAGTTTAAAAAAATATCGGTTCTGGAGCTTGCAATGGTAATACTTATTAAAGGTTATTGCAAGAAGTGAATGCAGATGTGACTTGCCCCATTCATGCTGTTTTACTGAGTTGTCTTTATTGCTGTCATTCACTTCTATCGGCAATGAAGATGGTGATGATGGTGGTGGTAATTGAATTGGTGATCCGGTATCGCTTCGAGCTATGTCTTTAGTGGGACCACCAGTGATTGATATTATATAACCTACAGAAAGACAACAACAACAATCTCCATACACAGAAAGAAAGAGTTACAGGAGTAAATTATTTAAAGACACATATGAAACAAGAAGGCTTTTGAAACTTAGGCCTCCACGATAGGTCTAAAATTCATTATCTACTTATTAATATCCTGAAGCCCCTGTGTAAGGGAATGCTTATTGATCGTTTGGTTAGTCAGTCAAGCAAGTCTTGCAATACTGTTTTTTTTTTTCTCATGGAACAATCATTACATTTATTTAATTTAGCTATTGAGTGATATAGTTATCTTTGTCATTCCTGTGGTTATGGCTGGGTCAGCTGCCTCAATGTGATAAACTGGTGTTGCCACCACTAACCCATTAGTGGTAAACACTACACACAATAATCCAAAACATTCTCCCTCTCTCTCTCTCTCCCCTCATATCCAATCTACTTATTCCTCTTCTATTTGATACAGAACTTCTATTTACCTACATTTGATTTGCAACCATGGCCTCTTCGGCTACCATCACAGTTTGTTCTCCTATTTCCACCTCTTCCTCCTCTGCCTTTGTCCTACCAAGTCCCAGTCTGCTACCACGACCTCTCCAGCTACTTCTAAACGGAACGCCCATTTTACGTCTGTACTACGGTGCGCAGCAGACCATTTTTCTGCTGTTTTTTTTCTTCAAAACAGTCGCACAGTAGTACACCCGTTCTACAGTGCGAAAACTGGCGCGTTATTTTGACATCTACTGTATTAGCAGTTATTGAACTAGGCCAGTACATACTACCTCATGGAGGGTTTGCTGAGATGTGAACAAGGCCAGTACAGGGCCAGTACATACTACCTCATGGAGGGTTTGCTAAGATGTGAACAAGGCCAGTACATGGCCAGTACATACTACCTCATGGAGGGTATGCTGAGATGTGAACAAGGCCAGTACAGGGCCAGTACATACTACCTCATGGAGGGTTTGCTAAGATGTGAACAAGGCCAGTACATGGCCAGTACATACTACCTCATGGAGGGTATGCTGAGATTGAACAAGGCCAGTAACACAGGGCCAGTACATCACTAACTCATGGAGGTTTGCTTGAGAGTGACAGCCAGTACAGGGCCAGCTACATACGGTACCTCATGGAGGGTTTGCTAAGATGGTGAAAAGGCAGTACATGGCCGTACATACTAACCTCATGGGGGTAAGGCTAAATTGAACGGCCATACAGGGCCAGTACATACTACCTCATGGAGGGTATGCTGAGATGTGAACAAGGCCAGTACAGGGCCAGTACATACTACCTCATGGAGGGTATGCTGAGATGTGAACAAGGCCAGTACAGGGCCAGTACATACTACCTCATGGAGGGTTTGCTGAGATGTGAACAAGGCCAGTACAGGGCCAGTACATACTACCTCATGGAGGGTTTGCTGAGATGTGAACAAGGCCAGTACAGGGCCAGTACATACTACCTCATGGAGGATTTGCTGAGATGTGAACAAGGCCAGTACAGGGCCAGTACATACTACCTCATGGAGGGTTTGCTAAGATGTGAACAAGGCCAGTACAGGGCCAGTACATACTACCTCATGGAGGGTTTGCTGAGATGTGAACAAGGCCAGTACAGGGCCAGTACATACTACCTCATGGAGGGTATGCTGAGATGTGAACAAGGCCAGTACAGGGCCAGTACATGTAATCATAATCGTGTACTACCTCATGGAGGGTTTGCTGAGATGTGAACAAGGCCAGTACAGGGCCAGTACATACTACCTCATGGAGGATTTGCTGAGATGTGAACAAGGCCAGTACAGGGCCAGTACATACTACCTCATGGAGGGTTTGCTGAGATGTGAACAAGGCCAGTACAGGGCCAGTACATACTACCTCATGGAGGGTTTGCTGAGATGTGGGTTCTATCTATGTCACTACAGCTTTGATACTAGTTGGAAAAATTGAAATTTTGGTTTCCAAGATATTCATTATCAACCGGTTTAGTTATGTCACTCGAACGCACTGGGTATCAACCCAAATAACGCGACTACTTCAAATAGTCACTAATCAGCCAGCATGTAAGTACCTTCATCTAAATGCATGTATGTATGTACACTTCTAATTCAAGGGCAAGTAACTTGAAAATAGATGTGCTTTAATTTATTTGTGGCTGTGCATCTTGACAAGAGACTTAGAGAGCATTGAAGGATGTGGTGTGTGTGTGTGTGTATGTATGTATGCAGTTCAAAAATGAATAAGCCCAGCACATGTATTATCACATGTACATATATGTTACAGGTGTACTGTTAGTCTATACCTTCAGATGTTGTGTGCAAGTCCGTGACAGCCACAGCCAACCAATCAGAATCCACGGCCTTGTTCCTCATCATGATCTCTTGCTCAGCTGAAGCCAGTGCACATATCATCTGAATAGAATATACACGAACCAGTTATTAACTTGATGACTAATAATAATAACAATAACAATAATAATAACAATAACAATAAATAAATAAATAAATAACAGAAAATTGGACAAATATTGTAGCACCAAAAGAAATCTAATTACAAAATGAGCTGGCATAATTACTCTCCAGATCCATCAAAACACATCAAAAAAACCAAATCGCTCATTCTTGAATTCTACGTTGTACACATACATAGTTGTATGATGGGGATTTCCCCGTCATTAAGTGCTGTATGCTTGCGGTCTTTTGACGATGACGACACGCTGGACTTCTTCCTGGTTTTAGTTGTGGCCACGCCCACCGGGGTGCCTGCTTGCTGTGCAGTTCAGTCTTGATTCCACTGATCCCAGGCTCCGTCTTGACGGACACAGTGGTACTAGAATCAAACACGGAGTCATCCTCAATTGGGGGGTCCTCCGCCACAGTTTTAGGGATGCTGGATGGAGGGGGCTGAAATTTGGCCAGTTTTTGCTCTAGCTCGAATATGGTGGAAAGACGCTGACAGAAATTCTTGACCAAAGGACATGCCAGTACCACACACGCAGCTACATCTATGAGATGCTGGAAGAGAAAGTGGAAAGGAATAGTCAAAACTAAAGTCCCATTTACACAAATAAATATGTACACTACCTCAAGGTGGAAGCATTAATTAAGCATATTAAAAAAAAAAAAATTAATTAATAGTAACTAGTCATGTGCTTGAGCACAAATGGCGAGCGAGCCTAAAGACTATACTATTTTTATATGAATGATTTTGACTTCTAACACTGAAGCTACTGAAAATAAGTCCAGTTTTTTTATTTCGCATACACGGTAAAGGGATTTCAGTGCCTTAGTAACAACTCTATGCAACTGCTTGAATTGAAGGAAAAAAACAACAACAAAACAATACACTTTATTTAAAAGTTTTCTTTGTGATATTCTTTAGCTAAGTAGTGGTTGTAACACACAATGCTTTGACACAACTGGACATGCACCTACACAGACTTACCTTCGCGGTAGTCTAGTGGACAATGTATTTTCAAGGAAATACTGTTGCGCACGGCTTATAACCATGACAAAGAGTGCATTGATTTACCACCGCCACTAACTCGAATAGAAATGGAAGTCCCTTAAGTTTTCAAATTTGAACTGCACCCGCAAAAGAATTCAAAAAGGTAAACAATTCCATTTCTAGGGTGATACGGGTACTGATCGATAAACAGAGGACTCTGTTTAGTGAAGTTTGGGATGGGGTCGACAACCGAACTAACACAAAAACGCGAGGGTCAAAGTACAAAAATGCCTTACGTACGTCCATACATATATACAAATAAATAAACAAACATCCCCGATTTTCAATTGTGTTACCCCTGTAAGTGTCTCGCTCGCTACGCTCGCTCGCCAATAATAATTTAAAGCAGGTGGCTAGCTTTCAAACACACACACACTTATCAACTAACCTGCCCTATACTGTCCCCCCCCCCCCACCCCCTAACACACTCACACACACACATACCTTCAGCACCAAGGGTAAGTACAGTTGAAGTCCTTTCGTGTCTGTAGGTTTGATGTGTTCCACTCTCTCTACCATCCACCGAAGGAACTCATGACAGTCCAGTAAGTTCTCCTACACAACAATCAATCAATAAACCACAACACTGGCTAATAACTGAACTACAGAAATAGCTAATAACTGAACTACAGAAATAGCTGGCTAATAACTGAACTACAGAAATAGCTGGCTAACTGAACTACAGAAATAACTGGCTAATAACTGAACTACAGAAATAGCTGGCTAACTGAACTACAGAAATAGCTGGCTAATAACTGAACTACAGAAATAGCTGGCTAACAACAGAACTACAGAAATAGCTGGCTAATAACACACTGATGACACCTTACCTAACTTTATTCCAAGTCCTTTTAATTCTCCCTGGCCAATAATGAGTTTTATAACTATATGGTTATCACCGCTAATGTGATTATTTTTATATCATACAATTCTCTAGGAATAAATTATGACACTTACTGCACACTGTCAAATATTTTAATTTTTGTTGTATATTTTCTCATTACCGAGATTCAAATCACCCTGTGATATTTTGGGACCAATATATATTACAAGTTTGTACTAATTTTCATATGTCACTCTCAATGATTTATTAGTTTTACGTTTGTGTGAATGATTTGTTCTTCTGATGTGTCTAACTGAGTGTTATCATGTAGTATTGGTCCAATGGAAATTCAGCAAATAAATGGGAGAATAGAACTGAATAATACTTGATACAGTAGAAACTTTGGACTGAGAACAATTTGGGACCAGAGGTTCCTCTGTGATTTAATGAAGTTAAGCAAGGAGCTACTAGCTTGGTGTGAGAGTGTTGACATTAAGAGGATATATTGAGTAACTATGGGAAGGTAGCAGGCATAAACAGGAGCCAGCAATCATCTCTTCCTCTACATAATTTTCCCTAGTATCAATACGTAGCTCATGCAAGTTTATATGTAGCTCGTGCAATGCAGAAGAGAAGCTAAACAAAGGGACATTTGTCTCACTGCGAGACAATAAAGGGGTGCTACCAACACTAGATCACAAAAAAAAGAAGAAGTTGAAACAACAAATCTGGTCCTAAGTACCCACCCAACCTTCAGCGCCCCCCATCTACCAGATTCGCTACCATACCGTAGTAACAAAAGAATGACTGATTCGACTTACAAACTCAACTGCTATCGCGCGTGGGTAAAGGGTTTATAAGTGCAGTAGCTCGCAGTATTGTATCACGTGCTATACGTTTGTTTTGGTCCTGAGGGTGGGGCTGAGTTACTGCTGAGCCACCTCGGACGGTCCTCCGATTCCATTCTCTCTAAAGTTTCTTCCGTGTTGTCTGGCTCAAGTGAGTTTGTCCAGCTGTGTTAGAACTTGCATTTGAAGCGAGTATGCATAGTTTTAAACTTTCAAATTGGGAAGATAGTTAGTCCAATTTTTTTTTATAGCTCGTGAGCTTAAGTAGTGACACACTTGATTATGGGCCTGGAGGGTTGTTTAGATGCAAATAACAAAAGAGATGTGTGCAGTCTTTCAATATGTAATCTTGTGAACCATACCTTTAATATTATAATCATATAATTTTATCATACTGCTTGCCTGGAAATGGTCTGGGGACAGCAATAAAGATTTCAGGTTTGCTACAGGAATGTCTGTAGGTTGTACCAGTCACACAACTAATCTCAAACTGATTATATAAAATGTCTGAGCATTACAACTTCACTGCACTGGAAGTTGTGGTGACTGAAATCTGAAATAAGCCCTACAAACTGTATCATGGAGTATAAAACAGAAAGACATGCAGAAGGCTATCCTATACTTTTATTTACACTTTCAGAATTCACAAGCAGCAAACTCACATGCTCCTCTCAGAAGAGAGCTTTCAGTTCTCCACTCACAGCTAAAAAAAAGTTCCTTTAATAACAGTGCTCAAACGAGCATATTCACAATCGTTTTAAGCAAATTTCCCTAAGCATAGACCTTCCTAGCTGACAGTTCATGTAGACCCATTAGTTCAGGATTAAAATACACTACTGGTCCATGCTTCACTTGTTGCATTCCAATGAAGCTGGTAAGTACATTAAGGAAGAGGGAGTAATATCTGTCCCGCAAGACTAAAGTTATAATAATAGGAAGGAAAGTTTTCTCTTTTTAACAGCCAATATATTTAATTATGACTTAACCAGACATTTCGGCTTCTTGCCGAAGTTCTCTTCAGGGGTCAACTTGGGTCGAACTCTCCATAGCGGTATAATAACACAAAGTAAACAGCAAGATTTCTGGACGGCATGCTTACTGAAGGGTGATTTGTATGCAGCATGGACAGCCAGCATCCTGGAAGCTATAATACACCTAAACCTATGTCTCACGACATAGGTTTAGAGCTTCTGTTAAAAAGAGAAAAAAATCCTATTATTATAATTATTTCAGCCAGGAATGACTGAATCATTGAATGACTAAGGTTAAATTCAAAGTTTCGGTAATAATATTCTAGCTAGACCATGAGCTTTTTCTCAATATTAGTTCTGTTAAAAATCTTATTATAAAAGGAATTTCATGTTATTAATTTACAGATACAGCATGGGTCGCCATCGTTATCCTGCTCCACACTGGGAAAGTAGCAACAGAAGACTATACAGATCAACGCTCTGGGAGACTCGTTGTTCATATATCAATCAACCTCAATGTTTCTCTAACGCTCAATATCTGTTAATAGCCATCACAATGATCTGGATTTTCAGAAGGAAAACTAAAACTCAATATTTCAAACTCTGTACTGTAATAAAGCCACTAAAGACAAATAATAAAGTAGAGTTGCTATCTCTACCATTAATCTGGTTCATTTGGAATGGTTCAATAAATATCTTAAAAGAAATTCATTCCAGAACTACTTCACTAAAACAGAAACTATTAATACTATGTGGAGATGTAGAAGCCAATCCTGGCCCCTATAATAAAGGTAAATTAACCTCTATCCAGTGTGATGTTAAAATGGAGTCAACCATAACTATAGCCACTTGTAAGGCAATCAATATACAGTATTAGGTGAACGTAAATTTCTGTTTTTCTTTAATATATTTCAATTGAAATATAATAAAAAAATTGCAGTATTCTCTCACTTTCACAGGGTTTTTAAACAATATAGAATTATAAATATTTGGTCGCCACCGGGAATGAACCCATTATTGCTTACTTGACACAAGCGGATTTTATATGTTGAATTTTTTTACTTCACTAATATTTATAACTTTTGTATTTCTTTCTCAGCCTTCTTTTACTCATTAGATGTATTGTCTTACTTTCACAGGCTTTTAAACAATACTGAATTGAAAATTTTGGTCGCAACCGGAAATCGAACCCAGGAAGAATACATCTAATGAGTAAAAGACAGCTGAGAAGGAAACTATGAATTGTAAATGTTCATCAGAGACTTAAATAGAATTATGAAAATATTCATACTTGGCATGTACAGCATTGGTGCAGATTAGTAACCTACAGACATTGGAACATGTAGTAACACAACTTTAGTAGCAAAATTGACCTCTTTAAATTGGTTATAATATTTCTGACTAATTTCAGTTAAACAATAAGATATTAATCATTAACTATTATTATACTTATCAATATGCAAACCATATTCCCTTAATTATTTCCAACAACCTATCTGAAGCATGATTAACCTGATGTGTATTTATTATTATTCATTTTTAATGAATTACATATGATCATTTTTAGTATTGCATTATTATGAGTACAAGTATATTCCACTTAAGAGCATTATGTTGACAGCTGCTTTTGGACTTTAAAGTTAGCAGCGGCCTGAGATGACTTAAGGATTGGCAGTTAAACAATATTTTCCATTATGGTATATACTGTCATATTAATTATATAACAGCTAACTACCAACATCAGCTAAATATTAACTAAAATATTTATTTACAGTATCCAAGTACAGGACAAGTGATGACTTGAAAAGTAAATATGAAACATTTTAAACAAATTAAAATTACATAAGAAACCATTCCAATTAATAAAAATTTATTTCTGTAAATTAACATATCAGCAAAACATATATTGCACCTTTACATTAATTCTGCAGTGAAATAATATTACTTTGTATATTTATTTTCGTACAATTTACACTATAATTTTATCGTAGATCAGCCTCTCAGTAACTATGAACCTTCACCTCGAGCATATGCTGCTGCCTCGGCAAGTTCTGAACAACTGTATGTATATGGAGGTCGTGTTGATAACTCTGATGAGAATAAAAGACAACTGAGAACCGTAATTCAAATCTATGAGTGCACTACAGAATCCTGGAAAGAACTTCCAACATCTGGTACTCCACCTCCTGGAATAATTGGCTTTGCAACATCTTATTCAGGTCATGTTCTCTACTTGTTTGGTGGTCATGTTGGTACATCATACCATGCTTCACTGCATCAGCTAGACACCAGATCTATGACATGGAAGCAGCTCTCACCACAACATGATAGTGGACCAATGAGGAAAACTGAGTGTCAAGTTATATATTATAATGATTCGTTAATCGTGATTGGAGGCTGTGGCATACCATCAGGTGAACTGCAGTCTGGATCACAATTTACTAAGAATATATGTTATCAAAATGGTCGTGGCTATACAAATGAGATTCATAAGTACCATATTTCACAAGGTAAGTTTGTATTTCAATTATTTTGTCATAATTTAATTTATACATATTAAAATTCAGTGTATATTAATAATGCATTGCAGAAACTATATCTTTAGAGTTATTTGTAGATTTAATGTAAACTATCATTGTTGTAATTGTTTGAACTTTTGCCTAGCCAGCAAAAACAAACAATAAATATAAGAATAAATAAAATACACATAATATTGTATGTATTACAGTTGACCAATAAATAAATACAGAACTACTCTCTTACATTAATTTCCTGAGTAGTGATAACATGTAGTATCAAGTTTAAGTCATTCTGACTACTTCTATTACCAGTAACTCTTGAACAAGCTCTCAGCTACAAAAGAAAAGGCCAGAGTTATTTTTGTAACTTTAGTTAACAATTAATATGGAATTATGTACTTATCTCAGCTTTCCTCGAGTAGTGGTAGCTTCATTAGAAGCCATTCTAGCTACCAGTGGCTCTTGATAACCAACAAGCTGCACATAGAATGTATTGTACTTATCATTCCAATAATATCAACCCAAAAATTTGATCTTTGGTAAATTACTACTAACAATCAATACGATAGTTTTGAATTACTAGTGGTGTGCTTGAGCACAAAATGGCGAGCGAGCCTAAAGACTAAACTATTTTTATTGACTTCTAACACTGAAGCTACTGAAAATAAGGTCCAGTTTTTAAATTTAGCATACAGGGTAAGGGGATTTCAGTGCCATAGTAACAACTCTCTGCAACTGCTTGAATTGAAGGAAAAAACAACAACAACAAAACAATACACGTTATTTAAAAGTTTTCTTTGTGATATCCTTTAGCTAAGTAGTGGTTGTAACACACAATGCTTTGACACAGCTGGACATGCACCTACACAGACTTACCTTCGCAGTAGTCTAGTGGACAATGTATTTTCAGGTAAATACTGTGCGCACGGCTTATAACCATGACAAAGAGCGCATTGACGTACCACCGCCACTAACTCGAATAGAAATGGAAGTCCCTTAAGTTGTCAAGTTT
>WLWD01003917.1_pt1 | contig 13561 bp, 9 predicted proteins | sample 6712731 | NCBI WGS metagenome assembly WLWD01 (sample SAMN12718690, study PRJNA576275) | sponge metagenome | isolation source: marine sponge | host: Mycale hentscheli | place: New Zealand: South Island, Marlborough, Capsize Point | collected 2014-11-01
TCTCATTTCATTTTAGTCCACTGGACACGTCCGACTCTAAAATATGCTAATTACATGGTCCCCGACAGTTTTTCTCATTTCAATTTAGTCCACTGGACACATCCGATTCTTCAATATGCTAATAACATGGTCACTGGCAGTTTCTCTCGTTTCATTTTAGTCCACTGGACACGTCCGATTCTTCAATATGCTAATAACATGGTCACTGGCAGTTTCTCTCATTTCATTTTAGTCCACTGGACACGTACGACTCTAAAATATGCTAATTACATGGTCCCCGGCAGAGTCTCTCGTTTCATTTTAGTCCACTGGACACTTCCAACTCTAAAATATGCTAATTACATGGTCCCCAGCAGTTTCTCTCGTTTCATTTTAGTCCACTGGACAGGTCCAACTCTAAAATATGCTAATTACATGGTCCCCGACAGTTTCTCTCATTTCATTTTAGTCCACTGGACACGTCCGACTCTAAAATATGCTAATTACATGGTCCCCGACAGTTTCTCTCATTTCAATTTAGTCCACTGGACACATCCGATTCTTCAATATGCTAATAACATGGTCACTGGCAGTTTCTCTCGTTTCATTTTAGTCCACTGGACACGTCCGATTCTTCAATATGCTAATAACATGGTCACTGGCAGTTTCTCTCATTTCATTTTAGTCCACTGGACACGTACGACTCTAAAATATGCTAATTACATGGTCCCCGGCAGAGTCTCTCGTTTCATTTTAGTCCACTGGACACTTCCAACTCTAAAATATGCTAATTACATGGTCCCCAGCAGTTTCTCTCGTTTCATTTTAGTCCACTGGACAGGTCCAACTCTAAAATATGCTAATTACATGGTCCCCGACAGTTTCTCTCATTTCATTTTAGTCCACTGGACACGTCCGACTCTAAAATATGCTAATTACATGGTCCCCGACAGTTTCTCTCATTTCAATTTAGTCCACTGGACACATCTGATTCTTCAATATGCTAATAACATGGTCACTGGCAGTTTCTCTCGTTTCATTTTAGTACACTGGACAGGTCAGATTCTGCAATATGCTAATTACATGGTCCTCGACAATTTCTCTCATTTAATTTTTGTCCACTGGACACGTAACACCAAGAAATAAGCTAATTACATGGTCCCTGGCAGTTTCTCTCATTTCATTTTAGTCCAGTGGAAACGTCTGACTCTAAAATATGCTAATTACATGGTCCACGGCAGTTTCTCTCATTTCATTTTTGTCCACTGGACACGTTCGATTGTAAAATATGCTAATTACATGGTCCACGGCAGTTTCTCTCATTTCATTTTTGTCCGATGGACACGTTCGACTCTGCTAATTACATGGTCCCCGACAATTTCTCTCATTTAATTTTTGTCCACTGGACACGTAACACCAAGAAATAAGCTAATTACATGGTCCCTGGCAGTTTCTCTCGTTTCATTTTAGTCCAGTGGAAACGTCCGACTCTAAAATATGCTATTTACATGGTCCCCGGCGGTTTCTCTCGTTTCGTTTTAGTCCACTGGACACATTTGACTCTGAAATATGCTAATTACATGGTCCCCGGCAGTTTCTCTCGTTTCATTTTAGTCCACTGGACACGTCGGACTCCAAAATATGCTAATTACATGGTCCACAGCAGATTCTCTCGTTTCAATTTAGTCAACTGGACACGACCGATTCTTCAAAATGCTAATAACATGGTCCCCGGCAGTTTCTCTCGTTTCATTTTCGTCCAGTGGACATGTCCGACTCTAAAATATGCTAATTACATGGTCCCGGCAGTTTCTCTCATTTCATTTTAGTCCACTGGACACATTTGACTCTGAAATATGCTAATTACATGTTCCCCGCAGTTTCTCTCGTTTCATTTTAGTTCACTGGACACGTCGGACTCCTAATTACATGGTCCACAGCAGTTTCTCTCGTTTCAATTTAGTCCACTGGACACGACCGATTCTTCAATATGCTAATAACATGGTCCCCGGCAGTTTCTTTCGTTTCATTTTCGTCCAGTGGACACGTCCGACTCTAAAAATAATATGCTAATTACATGGTCCCTGGCAGTTTCTCTCGTTTCATTTTAGTCCACTGGACACGTTCGACTCTAAAATATGCTAATAACATGGTCCACGGCAGTTTCTCTCGTTTCATTTTAGTCCACTGGACACGTCGGACTCCAAAATATGCTAGTTACATGGTCCCCGGCAGTTCTCTCGTTTAATTTTAGTCCAATGGACACGACCGATTCTTCAATATGCTAATACATTCCCGGGAAGTTTCTCTCGTTTCATTTTTGTACACTGGACACGTCCGACTCTAAATACGCTAATTACATGGTCCCTGGCAGTTTCTCTCGTTTCATTTTAGTCCACTGGACACGTCCGACTCTAAAATATGCTAATTACATGGTCCCTGGCAGTTTCTCTCGTTTCATTTTAGTCCACTGGACACGTCCGACTCTAAAATATGCAAATTACATGGTCCCTGGCAGTTTCTCTCGTTTCATTTTAGTCCACTGGACACGTTCAACTCTAAAATATGCTAATGACATGGTCCCCGGCAGTTTCTCTCATTTCATTTTAGTCCACTGGACACGTCCGATTCTTCAATATGCTAATAACATGGTCACCGGCAGTTTCTCTCGTTTCATTTTAGTCCCCTGGACACGTCTGATTCTTCAATATGCTAATAACATGGTCCCTGGCAGTTTTTCTCGTTTCATTTTAGTCCACTGTACACGTCCGATTCTTCAATATGCTAATAACATGGTCCCCGGCAGTTTCTCTCGTTTCATTTTAGTCCACTGGACACGTCCGATTCTTCAATATGCTAATAACATGGTCCCCGGCAGTTTCTCTCGTTTCATTTTGGTCCACTGGACACGTCCGATTCTGCAATATGCTAATAACATGGTCACCGACAGTTTCTCTCGTTTCATTTTAGTCCCCTGGACACGTCTGATTCTTCAATATGCTAATAACATGGTCCCTGGCAGTTTCTCTCGTTTCATTTTAGTCCACTGGACACGTCCGATTCTTCAATATAACATGGTCCCGGCAGTTTCTCTCTTTTCATTTTAGTTCAATGTATTGATCCACAGCTTGAGGATGCTGTCCTGGTTCTAGTTATGTAGGTGATCTTTACCGACTGAGGGTGGGTTGGTACAGGGTCTCTGTATAGCCTATTGAGTAGAATTTAATTTTGTTGTTGTGATGGTAGATACTTTTTGATGTGATTTTATATAATATACAGTGTTGTGCTTCTGTAAGTGTCATAAATATGTATTTATATTCTTCTAGGAAATTGTTGTTGATCTTTTCCAACTTGACACTTGACGCAGTGATGCTCTCTGTATTGGCTGAGATGACAGTCGCCTTGTGCCCAAGTTTAGTGTCACCTATGATGAAAGAACAGAAGATTTACTATCTATAGCATTGAAATTACATAATGTATATATGGGGCTGAGTGTAAAAATTGCGATACTTAAAAAAACAAAAAACTAGTGACCATAAGAGAAGAGCTATTGCCAAGTTGTGGCTATCTGTAAAAAATTAGGCTTTTTCATGAAATGGGAAAGGTTATGGAGTCAAATTCACTGGAGGAAGAACCAGGGGTCCAAGAGGTCCTAGAATAACTGAAATGTTCTGCCATAATTTGGTGGAATGGTGGTTTAGACATTGGAGCTCAGAGATATTGTGCTTATAGCCAGTGTTGTTTTGGTTTAGCGATTCCAGACTTTCTTAGTTTTAGTTATTCATACTAAAAAAATATCTTGAATGCTTAGTTTTAGTTTTTTCCCCAAATTCTCCCTGAAGATTTAGTTAGTTTTTAGTTTTTCTTCAATACCATGTAGAAGATTTAGTTAGTTATACTATCAATTGTCTTAGTTTTAGTTAATTTATGTTGCCTCTCAAATTCTGCAATAATGACTCCTTAAAGAAAGCTGTTCATGTAGTTTTCCTCAAAAATGGCATATTTCTGTGAAAATAAAATATATTAATAAAGTATGGTATTTATTGATATTTATTATGTAGTTTAGAGAATAATTTCTTGAAGGGAATTTATATTTTCATTTAATAATGACATAATTCAAGGTGAATTGTTTACAATAAAATTGCTTAGTTTTAGTATTTTACATCCACTCTACTGGTAGTTTAGTTATTATTGAATTTACTGTCTTCTAAAATAATTAGTTTTAGTTTTCCACGTTCTCTACAGCTTAGTTTTAGTTATTCTTACCAAAAGTAAAATACCCCAAAACCAAGGGGTTTTGGTTTTAGTTTTAGTTAACTAAAACAACACTACTTATAGCTACAAATTGAGATGATGAAATCAGCTAACAAAACAGAACTTGGTATGAACAAAGAAGTCATTGAAGCTAAAAAATTTATGAGAATTTTTTTTACTGAAATACAAGACAATTGCTTGAACCAATTTATGCACTGAAAGTCAATAATAGCAACATTTGATTATTTACAATCACATGTGCAGTGCATCTATTACCTCAACTAATTGGGAATTGAAATGTTCCTAAAATACATAACAATAAAAGAAAAAAATGTTTCTGCTATTTTCATAAAGGACCCAAAAAATGCAATTCATTGGAAGCAAAAGCTGTCAAATAGAAATAGCACTCCAGTATATTGGTGCCTGTGGGTTGGCGGTCACAGGCCACGGAGAACCTTGATTGGCTCGATCGGGTAAAGGCTATAAGCCTGAAGGTAAGTCGCCAGAGGTAGAGGAGAAGTTCGACACACACTTACTCATACGCTCTGGTGACCTGCTGCCACCAGAGTTCGCCCTCCGCACCCTTTGACAGAGTACTAGTGATGTGCTTGAGCACAAATGGCGAGCGAGCCTAAAGACTATACAATTTTTATATGAATGATTTTGACTTCTAACACTGAAGCTACTGAAAATAAGGTTCAGTTTTTAAATTTAGCATACAGGGTAAAGGAATTTCAGTGCCATAGTAACAACTCTCTGCAACTGCTTGGAAGGAAAACAACAACAACAAAACAATACACGTTATTTAAAAGTTTTCTTTGTGATATTCTTTAGCTAAGTAGTGGTTGTAACACACAATGCTTTGACAAAACTGGAAATGCACCTACACAGACTTACCTTCGCAGTAGTCTAGTGGACAATGTATTTTCAAGTAAATACTGTTGCGCACGGCTTATAACCATGACAAAGAGCGCATTGACTTACCACCGCCACTAACTCGAGTTTGAACTGCACCCGCAAAAGAATTCAAAACGGTAAACAATTCAATTACTAGGGTGATACGGGTACTGATCGATAAACCAGAGGATTCTGTTTAGTGCAATTTGGGACGGGGTCGACCACATAACTAACACAAAAACGCGAGGGTCAAAGTACAAAATGACATACGTACGTCCAAACATATACAAATAAATTTATAAACATCCCCGATTTTCGATTGTGTTACCCCTGTAAGTGTCTCGCTCGCTACGCTCGCTCGCCAATTAATCTGTAACTAACAGAATGGGAATATAGGGGGAACTGAACTGACGCATGCGTGACTAAGGTTTATAAGCTCCAAGTCACGCATGCACACATATAAATGGGGGTGTGGTCAACGGAATACATCCGGACACAAAATACACAACATGACCTGCGCCTACACTAAAATAACAAAAATACAGAAATACATACGATGCTTATAATACACACATAAATGTCCTTGTATGACACACACACAAATGTTCTTAATCTTCATGCTTTCTCTTCTATCTTCTCTCTGTCTTCATCTCTTTCTCTTTCTTTCTCTTGTCTGTCTCACTCCTCATTCCTCCGCCCACAGTGACCAATGCATTATCATCTACTAATATAGACCTATTGGAACCAATACTTCTCTATACTACCAACTCACACGGGAGAACACTTACCACGCCATCACTTCAGCAGCGAGAGCTGGCGGCAAGAGCTCCTCCTCGCAGAGATAGCGATTGAGGTCAAAGGTGAATATCAGCTTTCTAGTCAGCATTTTGGGTGTGGTGGGTCAGAGATATTCGAATAATAAATAGAGGATGTGGGAACGCCCTATTTTGGAAGACAGTCGATTCAAGTCAGTAAGCAGCTAGGTATGGCGGAAAGCCAGCCTCAAGTTCGTACAGAGGTGAGCACATAGCTACCGCTAGCTGATTATTAAATCAAGTGTTTGTTAGCCTAGATCCAGCCTTCCCCATACAGCCCACTGTTTGTATAGCTTTTACAAAGGGTTGAAAGAAGGGAAAACACTGCTACCTACACACATGCCAAGTGCTTAGCATAATTTTTTTTACAACTAGAAAAAGGGAAATTAATGTCTGATCATTATATATAAGGCATCAACAACTGGATAGAGAGGGAAACTTATGTCTGAGCATGCTCATAAAGAGATATCACCAGCTTAACTGAAAAAAAAGAGGGAAAGTAATGTCTGAGCATGCTCACGCCAATGCACTGGCAACTGGAAAAAAGAGAGGGTAAAAGTCATGTTTCTGAGCATGCTCTTAAAAAGACACCAGGTTCTTTTCATGAGCATGCTCAGACATGACTTTCCCTCTCTTTTTTCCAGTTGCTAGTGTATTTTTGTGCTGGAGGATGGTTAGACTATCCCTTTCTTTTGCTACAGTTTGTATCTATTTACTCTAGCTATTTGAAGTCTAGTTTGTTCCAGAAATATAGTAAGTTGTGTATTTATAACACATAAACACAGCATAATATATTTGTAGTCATTTTTTTTGTTGTTGTGTTTGTTAGTGGTTTATTTACAGTTTTTACCATGTGTAAATAATTTGTATTTGGGATGTATATTTATATGTTTGTGTACTTTTATAGAAAGATTATGTTTTTGGATTTGCTTTTTTTTAATGTATATGTTCATATGTTAGCTTTCTCTACAGCATAGCAGGTGTCTTTCGAAAAGAAAAAAAGCTTTTTTTTTACAATTTTTTCATTGCGTTTTGACTAAACAGTTGGTACCGTCACATTAAAATTTTTACTAGTCAAGTTCTCGTTTCAGTTTATTTACAGCTAAAAGCTAGAAACTCTTCCACAGCTATATCTGCAAGCTAAGTCTTGTACTACCCTCTAAATGCTATAGAGGTCATGCTAAACTGCTTGCACAATAAAAAAAACTGACTTGCTTCGATTAAGCATACTGACTGGATTTTCGCTGAACTTGCTGCTCTGACAGGTCCTTACTTCTTAGTCTTTCTACAAGCTACAGTTGGGTCTCTAGTAGTGAGAATATCTAAGCCAATGATGACCCCAACATTTAAAATAGCATCATTTTTTACATTCCTGAAAGTGGCATATGGTAAACATTGAGCATTTAAACTTTAACACAGTCGAACTGAAAAACTATATTTTGCCGTAACATTTTCTCTCTTTTTTCTTTTTCTACAAGAGTTCCTTCAGTGCAAAAAAAAATCGTTCTACTGAACAGAATTGAAAACCTATCTTTTCTGGTGCCTACTGTACATTATTTTAGCACAGGAAGAAACAGCTCATTCTCTTATTATGTGTTTGTGTGTTTGGAATATCATGTCATTATTTGTGTTTGTGTTGTGTGCACATATTTACGCATTGTGCCAGTTGTATGTTTGTGTGTTTGTTTATTTGTTTATTTGTCAGTATTGTTTTTTTTACTATTTTTATATACTAAATATTGTATTGTATATAAGCATTGTGTGAGAACTTGTATGTTTGTGTGTTAGTATGTCACGCAGTTGCTATTGTTATGCGTGTACATTTCTGTAAATTATAGAATAAAATTGTTTATTTGTGTGTTTGTTTACGTGGTTCAATTACAATATTGTTGTTTGTTAGTATTTTATGTACTTATTTAAAGTTGTATAGAATGTTTATATAGCGTATAAACTGCTGATATAGGAATAAATTTGTTTGTGTCATTTAAATAGCACTTAAATGCTGTTTGTTTGTTTGTATGTTTATCACTTTAATTATATATTTGTTTATTTATTTGTATTTAGAGAGATCTCCGTCCTCCAGTCTCTCTTCACTGGGAGCGCTGCCATACATGGAGTAAGAATGTCAATCCTGTACAATGTGCAGTACTAGATAATAAAGTGCTAGTTATGCATCGTGATTATCACACACTTCACATCTCTACTGACCTTCACTCATGGACTACTACTCGTGCACCATATCAACTCTCGTCCCTAACTACCTACCAGTCTAAGTTTGTATTGGTTGGTGGATGGCATCCCTCCACTGGTGAACCCACTAACTCTCTGTTGAGTAGTACTACTGGTCTAGACTGGGAGCCATCGCTACGTGCCATGCCTACTCGTCGCTCCGAAGCATCATCAGTTAGTGGAGGATCACCGGAGGTCCTGGTCGTGGCTGGTGGGTTGGGCTCACATGACGAGATGTTGGACGTAGTGGAAGTTCTACTCAACGACCATTGGACGACTGCAGACTCACTTCCTTCTTCATGCTATGGCATGCAATCCACATTCCATGAAGGCAACTTCTACTTCACAAGAGGAAGAGGACTTGGCAAGAGAGAGATTCTGTTTATATGCAGCTTAGAGTCTCTCACAGCATCTGCTAGTAATGGCAGCACAAGAAGACAAACAATATGGAGGACAGTAACCACACTTACTGCCATCTTCGCTATCATCTCCTATGTATCGAATCTAATCGGCATCGGTAGAGATTCTACCATTAGAAGTTACTCCAACAAGACAGAGGAGTGGATTGAGACTACTAGTGAGGGAGATAGACCAGAACAGAAGTATGGTGGATGGATAGCTACTGCAGTCTTGTCTACTGGACAGTTGCTGGTTGCTAATAGCGATGGAGTATACAAAGGAACTCTGTCAGGTTAGTGTAAGCAAATAGCAGCATCTCTAGTAAGCCATCTTGCCTTCAGTGATATTGGCTTCTCTTTAGAATGTCCCATTTATAGATTATATGGGAAACTAAAGTTAGGTATTAAAAACTTGTACTATAATAAAACTAGAATATTATTATTTATTATTAAGTTAATTATGTTAAAATTAAATATTTATTATGTTAATTATGATATTATAATAAGTAAGGTAATTGATTGTCTTTGCCTAAATTGCAAGTGCTAGAGTGCAGCTGCTTCTACTGGCAGCTGCTTCTACTGGCAGCTGCTTCTACTGGCTTAGCTCCAGGCTATAAAACCAGCTGCCCACACTCTGTATTGCAGGAGCCAGCTAATAGTACTGGTGCAGTGTGTGGGTTACTTGTACTGTATAACCAATGAGAATGTATTAACTAATTAGTGTTTTATTTGCAATATTTTATAATGCATATTTTATTTTATGTTTAATAGTTGTTCTAAAATATGAAGATGCATATAAACACTTCATTGTTTCCAAGGAAGTGTTGGAGCTTCTGTCTTTAAAGTTTATGTCCCTTGGTCCTCCAAGACAAGGCAAGAGTACAACTTTCAGGAGAATAAAGAAAGAGATCATAGATCTTCTGTCAGCAAACGAAGAGGAGCAGATTCATGGCAGCACAGGCACAGTGGAGTGTTGCTCCAATGTGGTAGTCCAAGGCAAGTCTGATCCAACTACAGCAGAAAGAAGTATAGACTGGACCATTGTAAAGAATCTCATTGAGGAAGCTTCTCTACTCTTTCACACTCTCAAAGATAGTCTGGCGACTGAATCCACTTCTGAAACTGAATCCACTTCAGAAGCTACAGCTGATTCCCATAGAGGTAGTGACACCAGGTCAGAGGTCAGTCAGGCTAGCAGTACACTGCAGTCTCACTCTGTTGAAGAGCCACCCCAGCCTTCATTATTGCAGAAGATGATGGCAAGATTGAAATCTTTTACCCAAAATAGGCAACCCAGGCATAAGGAAATCACTCCACTCTCAACAACACATGACCAACCAGCTGATCAGGCAGTATCATCACCAGATTATTCTGAAATAGCTGCCATATTCGAGGCAGTGTCCAAACAACCAAACTTTGCAGAAAATGTGAAGCAATCTTTTAAAGCTTTCTTGAGAATGGAGGACACCGGAGGTCAGCCTGAGCTGATGGACATGCTACCAGCACTCACCATAGGACCTGGCCTCTACTTGCTGTTCTTTAGCTACAATTTTCAACTAGATGAGGAGTATCGGGTCTTTTATCAGAGAGCTTCAGGAGAGACAACTGCACCAGAGAAATCAGAGTTTACTCTGCAAGAGATGCTTTTGCGTACTCTGGCCAGTATATCTTGTTTCAGTTCCTCCACCCATCTTCAACCTCAGCCAGGAGCAGACAACTCAGCAATTGGTGAGATACTGGAGTCCTCCAAGTCAGTAGTGTATATAGTGGGTACTCACAAAGACAAGGTTTCTGGGGAAGTCATCGCTACAGTCGATGCGCAGCTTCAAAAAGTGATTCAAGACACTGACTCCTACAAAAAAGGCATAGTTCAGTTCTGCTCAAAAGACAAGCTTGTTGTTTCTTTAGACAACATGGGAGGCGGAGTAGAAGAGATCGATCACTTGCATCAGCTACTGGAGAATGCCATGGAGAAACACTTTAAAAAGCTGAAAATTCCAGCCGTGTGGCTTCTGTTCAGCTTGTGTCTTCGCATGAGAGAAGTGAGGACAGCTAGCCTGGAGACCTGCTTGGCCTTGTCCCATGCCTTCAATATGACACCCTACGAGACCAGAGCAGCTCTGTGGTTTCTTCACCACCATGCCGGTGTTCTGATGTACTTCCCCAGTGTGCCTGGTTTGGAGGACCTGGTCATCATAGACATCCAGGTAGTGTATGACAGTATCACTGGTGTCATTCTGAAAGCCATGAGCTTTGATAGCGTAGGTCAGGCTACAGCCGAGAGATTCAGAAAGACAGGTCGATTCACTATGACAGATTTGAAGACAGCTACAGCTGACATTTCAGGAGATCTGATTCCACCAGAGCAACTGGTAGCTTTGCTAGCATATCTTCACTTGATAGCTGAGATTGTGTCAGTCGAATCTTCTGATACTAACTCATTATTAGAAGAAAAGAAAGAATACATTATGCCTTGCGTGTTAGAAAACACTAGTGCAAAGGAACTTGACCTATTCCACAATGAATCCTGCAGATCTTGTATCGTGGAACCTCTCTTGATGTACTTCAGTAGTGGGTTTACTCCTATGGGACTCTTTCCTGCTGCAATGGCATGTCTCGTATCCAACAAGTCCTTCACTTTCATTGGAGAAGGAGTCAAGAAAAACATGGTGCACTTTTTGTATGGAACAATAAAAGTTCACGTGTCTTTTGTATCGAAATCTAAATATTTCGAAGTCGTAATTTCTTGTGATCCTACTTTCCAAGACTCCATTCACCATGAATGTATTTCTCTAAAACAAGAAATAGAGGACACTCTAAAGGAGGCTAGTTCCAGAATGAACTACAACAGCTCCATGGACTACCAGTTTGCCTTTGACTGCCGTTCACATGAAGGAGAAAATCATCTTGGAGTGGTGGATGGTGCAGACACGATTCCAAAGGTTATGACATGTCTCTTCAATCCAGACTATCCACAAGCAGTTGTACTCACCAATAGACACCTCATTTGGTATGGACAGGTATGCAGAAATAGACTACGTATTCTAACTTGCAATAACTAACAATGATATTATTTGGTTTTAGAAATACGAGGAGAAAGATCCTGTGGTAGAGGTCTCTGAAAGTAAGTCAAGTTATTGTTTTAATTCCTATCATTATAAATGTTTTATTATTAGGTGGCAATAACTTGAGAATATTTCTGAGTGTGTATCCTGACTTGGTCCTCTCAGTGAAGCCTTGTGTTATGACAGTAGCTGATCACTGCTACAGTATTGGACTCATATCACAATATACCTACGACCAACTTCGTGAGCGTAAAGACCTGATTGACGAAGACAGAGCAAGGACTCTTTTGGACAACATTCGTAGAGTCTTTTCATCGAGACCCTCAGCTCTCAAGGAGTTTGTTATTGTATTGTTTCAAACAGGAGAATGTAATCATTTAGCAGATAAAATACAGCAACAGCTCCAGTAAGTGAATTGTTATTATTGTAGCATTTGAATTATTGTATTGTTTGTGTAATAGAATTGTGGATTGAAGTCTGTCAACACTACATGGACATACATTTGAAAACACTCATTGTATTGCACTTTACATTTTTTTGTATATCATATCCCATATTTCAAATTTACACATTGTTAATTTATTTTTACTGTTACTTTAAATAAATTTTCATTACAGAATGCTTGACATATTGTTATAAAGTAAGGGTCAGGAGACATGGCCATACCATTGCTTTGCTGCATATATATTGCGGCTGTCAACTACCGTTAGCAAATTACTGCGAATGGCACAAATAGAAATTCCAATACTGTCAGCCACTGTTTCAAAGCTATGTGTAGCAAGTATGGCTTCTTTGAATATCTGTCTACTGCGCCAGACTATCTTTGACCGTACAACTACTCCAGCAAAATGTTCACCCCCTCTCTTGTCTGACAGTATCTTGCTGGCAGTGTACGGTGATCCATCATCTCTCTTGTCTGACAGTATCTTGCTGGCAGTGTACGGTGATCCATCATCTCTCTTGTCTGACAGTATCTTGCTGGCAGTGTACAGTGATCCATCGTCTCTCTTGTCTCTCTTGTCTGACAGGATCTTGCTGGTAGTGTACAGTGATCCATCGTCTCTCTAGGTTCTAAGGCTAATGGAGTCATGACTTTTGTCAAGAACTAAACATACATGCAAATGGTCATCAATATAACATAACAGTGTTTGATACATGTGGAGTGTGAGAATGTTCACTTGACTGTGTTAGACACAAACACTGGTACAAAAATAATGAACAGAATAGCAACAACAACAACTGATCACAAATGAAGACACTAAATTACTACATATACTGACAGAGTCACAATACAAAGACAAATTTGTTCATATACTGCAACACTTAAAATAGTCCATTATAAATCAGTACTACTGGTAACAGTTTCAGGTTCTGGCTGGTTACATGGTGGTTTAGTTTCCTTACATCCAGCTGTGTAAACAAACACACATACACACCAGAAAGTGTGCTGGTTCACCACTGCATGAAATGTCATTGTAATAGTGTGTATGCAATAATTGAATTCATAGAGGGGGACATTTTCTCACCAAGGAATTCCTACCCCATCAACCTCACTATGAATAATGAGAAGAGATCCATTGCTCAACAATGGCAGGCACAAAGCCAGCAAACATGGAGCTGTTGGTTCACAGGGAAATGCTGTGAATAAAGCTAATCAGTAGGGACCTCATCTACAATATCTCTGTCTTAGTAATCTCAATTCTATAGCTCTCACATGGAAATGCTGTGAATAAAGCTAATCAGTAGGGACCTCATCTACAATATCTCTGTCTTAGTAATCTCAATTCTATAGCTCTCACAAAGAAATGCTGTGAATAAAGCTAATCAGTAGGGACCTCATCTACAATATCTCTGTCTTAGTAATCTCAATTCTATAGCTCTCACAGGGAAATGCTGTGAATAAAGCTAATCAGTAGGGACCTCA
>WLWD01005553.1_pt1 | contig 13555 bp, 8 predicted proteins | sample 6712731 | NCBI WGS metagenome assembly WLWD01 (sample SAMN12718690, study PRJNA576275) | sponge metagenome | isolation source: marine sponge | host: Mycale hentscheli | place: New Zealand: South Island, Marlborough, Capsize Point | collected 2014-11-01
ACACCGCCATTTGTGCGAAAATGCTGACCAAGTTGCTAGTGGAAACTGGGCGGGCGTGGGTAAACGGGTTCTAAAATAGTTAGAGCATGCGCTCAGGTACTGGTGGATTTAGTGCACAAAGCCCTCGGGCCTACGGCCCTTGGGCTTCAGTGCACTAAATCCACCAGTACCTGAGCGCGTATGCTCTAACTATTACGTACCTCTGCCACTAATTATGTTTGTAAGACCTGACTGTGTCTGCAAAAATACAGAGACAACCTGGAACAATTAAATTTTCTTGGATGATACTGATAAAGATCGCTAAACCAAAGGATTCTATTAGGTGAAGTATGAGACAGAGTTGACCACCGATTGAATACAAAAATGTGAGGGTCAAAGTAAAAATTGACATAAGTACATGTACATTTAAACATACATTATAAATAAACAAACAAAAATATATCCATTTTTCAATTTTTAACCCTGATATAGTCTCGCTCGCTTAGCCTCACCAATAATATACCTATGTAACAAACATTAGCTGTATAACCACTGATATTATACCCTCACAACTTATCATGATATACCTCACAGTATACTGAAAGACTCCTTAAATTATACTAACACTATATGGATTATACTATTATATATTACATTATACAAACCATTCAGTATAGTAATATACCTTAGATTGATCAGTGGTGACTAAAAGTGTGATCAATTACTTTTGTGCCAACTTCTTTCCATTTGCTGCCTACATGACAAAGAAGGTCGAACAAATAAATAAAAGAAGATAGATCGTAATTACTTTATAACATTTTTGGCATTTTGGTTGCATGTTTGTATGTTTGTTTGTTTAGTCACATTGAGAATTTGAAAAAAATGTTGAGATGATGTCATAAGCTTAAATTTGGCGGCATCAATAGAGAACTATCTTTTTATCACATAAACGTTCAGAATATTGGGCTTGCCACTTTTAAACAACAATATGTTTGTACCACTGAATAAGTTTCATGGATGGATTGAAAATGTTTTTCTTCCTAAAAAATGTATGCTTCCTAACAAAATTATTCTACATAACAATGAGTCTATGATTACAAATAACACCTATTTTAAAGCAAAATGATATCCTAAGTGTAATTGGTATTGTGTAAAATGAAAATACTAAACTTATACACCAATATTTTAAATATGAACTGTGAAGCTTTTACGCATTCTACCAACAAAAAAAACTGTGTATTATTGCCACTCCATGGCATAGCAACTCAGATAGTGAATGTAAAATGTACACAAATCAGACAACACAAGTATAACATTTTGAGCCCAAACATGTAACAAACACAACTATGACTTTGTTGATGTATGAAATCTACATTGAATTGACAATATATATCCCACACTAACCTGTGACAGAAAAATATCCGTCCAATATCGAACAAATAATTTGTTTGTTGGTTTGATTTAAATAACTGTTTGCCTTTGGAAAATCTCTTGCTATATATACAGGACCATAAGCATCTAAACCAATAGTTAAATATAATCCCAAGTTTGCAGTTCAGTGAAGTGAATAAGACAAAAGCTCGAGTAGCTAACAATGCTGATATGCATGCATTCCAGTTTTAAGGTTAATATATGACTTCACACTAAGTGCTCGAGCTGCTGCACTCCCTAAACTAATGGTCATTTCAAAATATTGATGTCATTTTCAGTTTTGTGTAGGATTTCAGACTATCATTTAGAGCTACTGCACTTTCTGAACCAATACTGTTATTATCAAGATTCAGTGTTTGTAATTCAGTGCAAAGCTTCAAACCATCAGCTAGAGCTATTGCACCTTCTGAACCAATATTGTTCCATCCAAGATCCAGTGTTTGTAATTCAGTGCAAAGCTTCAAACCATCAGCTAGAGCTACAGCACCCTCTGAATCAATACTGTTAATCCGAAGTTCCAGTGTTTGTAATTTAGTGCAAAACTTCAGACCATCAGCAAGAGCTACAGCACCTTCTGAACCAATACTGTTCTGTCGAAGATTCAGTGTTTGTAATTCAGTGCAAAGCTTCAAACCATCGGCTAGAGCTACTGCACCTTCTGAACCAATACTGTTACTATTAAGATGCAGTGTTTGTAATTCAGTGCAAAACTTCAGACCATCAGCTAGAACTACAGCACCCTCTGAACCAATATTGTTATTATAAAGATTCAGTGTTTGTAATTTAGTGCAAAACTTCAGACCATCAGCTAGAGCTACTGCACCTTCTGAACCAATACTGTTATGTCGAAGATCCAGTGTTTGTAATTCAGTGCAAAACTTCAGACCATCAACTAGAGCTATTGCACCTTCTGAACCAATACTGTTAACCCAAAGATGCAGTGTTTGTAATTTAGTGCAAAACTTCAGACCATCAGCTAGAGCTACTGCACCTTCTGAACCAATATTGTTATTACAAAGATCCAGTGTTTGTAATTTAGTGCAAAACTTCAGACCATCAGCTAGAGCTACAGCACCCTCTGAACCAATACTGTTGTTTCCAAGATCCAGTGTTTGTAATTTAGTGCAAAACTTCAGACTATTAGCTAATGCTATTGCACCTTCCGAACAAATTTTATTACTAGAAAATTTCAGTGTGATTAACCTATTGCAGTACTTCAGACAATCAAATACAACTTCTGCATCTTCTAACTTCTTGCTCACATTTACATTAGTGAAACATACTAAATTGTTTCTACTGCCGTTGATGTGAATTTCTGGACAATTCTTACAGCAATCTAATGCCTTTCCAATTATTCCACTATCTTTAGAGTTGGCACATATCCAATCTACTGATTTCTGGACTAGTTGTAAATCTGATTTCAATGCAGATTGATGAAAGTTACTAGTTAAATACAATTGAAATCCATGAACTTCATCTTTATGCATATTATTCAATAAATAAATACCGGCTTCACTGATAGGATTGCATTGTAAATCTAAACACTGAATCCTCTTCAGTTCTGACACTGAACTTAGTAAGCATGATGCTCCAGTATCACCTATCTCATTACAGTGAGCAGACAAAGTAGTCAGTTCACGTAATTTTATCAAAGAATCTGACAGAGTTTTTGCTCCCTTATCAGTAATTTTATTGAAGTCCAATTGAAGTGTGGTTAGGTTTATACAAATAGCCAGCAAATTAACAAGATCTGATACATCCTCATCTGTGATGCCGCAGTTTATTAACACAAGTGTTAATAAACATCTTTGGATTAAATGAGTGCCATTCTGATACAGTGTAAGAAATCTTCCATTGCAGTAGGTTAAAGCTTGAAGATTAGAACTGCACAAGATCTTGCCACTGAATGCTTTAAGTAATGTGAGTTCATCTAACACATAAGACTTCTTAGTAACATTATAGTGAACGATGTTTAGTTTGGGGCTATTGAAACTTAAACGCTCCAGAATATTATTTTCAGCGCCACTTTTTAACGGGACAGCAATTTTTATTGTATTTAAATTAGGAAGTTTGATCCCCCAAGTAGTGAGACATTTAATACCCTCACTACCTATTGGAGTCTTATCCAAATCTAAAACTTCTATTGATTGAAGTTGATCTAATAGTAAATGCAGACTTTTAAACTCGGGTATAGTGCACTTCTTCTTTTGATATCCCAAATGTGTTATGTTACTGAGATGCTCTTCCTGTAACTTCCCTAAAAAGAAGGCCACACCTTCTTCGTCAATTGTACACTCTGTGAACAATAAAGAGGTTACCTTGTGTCGTGTAGAAGTGATAACATAGCTAATGGCAAGATAATCAGTGGGCAGAAAGTTACGATCCTTAAATGAGAGGACATTAGTATCAGTCTTCTCTAATAACATGTCACAGGGACATTGCTGCTGCGACTCGAATGCACACTGAGCTTTATATAGAACGTCTGTGTTTGGGTCTGACATAATATTATTTAGTACTTCAGAGTCGTCTCTAAATTGGACTATACCGCAATAAAATTTCCACACCATCTGTAGGTTCCCATGAGATTTGTTTGCTTCCTCAATTACTAAATGTTCGTCCCTTATTGTTGTCAAATAAAATGCTGCTAGAAATTCTTGAAATGTGAGATGAAAGAAAGTGTACAAATCCTCCATTCCAAACAGATTTGCAGTACTGTCAATAGTGACTAATCCTAGAGAACCTTTATCAGAATTAGGAGGTGAGAGCGGAAAATTGGTCTGAGACTCATTAACAACTTGTTGTTTGCGAAAAGTCATATCTAGAGCTAATTTACAAATATTTTTGAAATACTCTTTCATGCTACCTTTTAAGTCATTCAGAGAACTGATTCGAACCGAACTATGTGGCTTACGCAGAAGGGTTGAAATTGTAAATGCCTCGTATATTTTAGTTTCAGTATGAGGTATTTCCTCTCCCTTTTTCTCATACATAAAACACACCATAGCTGCATGTACAGGCAAGTAACACATGCGTAGAACATTAGCACGCAAATTCAGATATTTCCAAAGTTTAACATTGGCATCCCCGCTTTCCCTGAAATAACAATTTACGTAACCTTCTATTTGTTCCTTGGTAAATCCAAGAACTTCAATGCGCAGAGTAACAGGAGCTTTCAGTCTGATAGTGGCTGTGCCCACTGGGCGCGAAGCGACTATTATCATGGATAGAGGCAATATTCTTTTATATATCAAATCAAAAATAATGTTATTGCCAACACAGACGTCTTCGTACTCGTCAAGACCATCGATAATTATACACAAACCTTTGCCATTCTTTTTTTTGATAGAATCTATAAAAGCAGATCTCTCATCGTCACTTTCTACATAATTCTTAAAAATGCTCTGCAAACTTAAGTTTTCTGTCTTGATTGCATTCAACAGACGGAGAGAAACTAGGACAACTACTTCAGCGTTAACTAAAACATTACCTCTCTTGGCCCAATCTTTGGTGACTTTGTGCATCAAAGTTGTCTTCCCGCTCCCAGGGCGTCCCTCCACTACGACTAGAGCTCCACTTTCATATTGTCCAAAAACTTCTTCATAATTTATACTAGACTTTAGAGCATCTATGTCGTCTATGTTGTCCTGCAGTGTATAAACAAAATCGTTATTGGTTTTCTGGTCTTTTGAAATTAGTGCTAGATTAACATATTCAGTGTTCCTTACTGGAGGCCAAGTGTCCTTCGGAATGTCGGGCCAATTACGATAAATGCTAAAGAACTTCTGAGTAATAGCTGAGACATAGGTTGCTAATGTCATTTTACTGTATTTATTTGTGGACGTCTCTTGGCACTCATATTCGCCGACTGTTTTCCAGTTCACTTGGCTAATAAATAAAAATGGCCTGCTAGTACCTGCATACACTTCATTGTCTGATAGTGGCTTACCATTCAGAAACCACTGATAACTCCCCTGGGTTGTACTGGTGACCTGAAACCCTAGAAGTGCAGCTTTACCATTGTCTACCACGACATTACCTGAATTGTAACCTTGAAACTCATGACTAGGACAAGTCTGCTTCTTTAAACAAAAGCTTCTAATTTTGGCCACAAAATTATCTATAAGATTAGATCCTTCGTCATGAAATGGCACTAAATCACTTTTTAATGCTTCCACCACAGTGCTCAAGGTACAAGATTTGCAACCATTTTGAATGAATTTTGAAATAACTTCGTATAATTTTATCTCAAAAGAACTTTTTGTTCGACATTCTTCTATTTGGTTTTGATCTAACTTTAAATAGATAGCTAACTCCTCCCACTTAAAGGCGACATTGGCTAGTACATCAGTGAGTATAGTGGCATCATATTCACACAAACAATAGTCTTCTAAAAGATCAGCTCTAGTTCTCTTTCTGCTAACCGCTGCATCTGTATCACTGGGACTAGACTGGTCCATCATGTTAACAAACTCTTTAAGTTGATACTGATGTAGTTCCCTCCTGATCTTATTTTTTATGCTCTCCCCACCCAATTCACCCAGAACATCTAAAACTGAGTCTAACTTGTCTTCCCTCACAGACTCATAGACTTGACACAGTAAATACCTGACCAGAAGCTCTGTATGTAAACGTCCATGATCCAAGGCTCGGAATTTGACCTGGGTTTCTTTAGAGATGATAATATTTTCAGACAATTTCTCGCACACGGAAACCCCGTCGTGCCTTTTCATAATGCTTATTATCTCATCTTCATGACAAGCCAAAACCTCTAACTCGGCCATGTAGTCTGAGCTTTCCATTTCAACTCTCAGCGGGGCTATAAATCTCGGCTAGATCTGACGGTCCCTGTTTTTAAGTTGTCTCGCGAAGTCAGACTCCTCTTTACCACAATCGCTAGGGAATAACAATTCGAGAATACAATAAAGAGGCGGTAACCTGTGGGTGGAGCTATTCACGAAGTGAAGCAAAATAATAAAAAGGAGTCTCTGTTTCTGTGACAGCAATTCATTGGGTAATTAGTAATTGCTGATATCTCTATTTCTGAAAGGATTTGCTGTCAATATCCACAATTACTGGCTCATAAAGATATGATTGGTGTGTTTGTGTGTGTGATGATAGATTAGACAAATATGGCTAATACAAGTACAAGTTAGTTACTATGAGAATACACTACCACTACCAAAACTCATTCCAATTTAATACTACAAATGTATTATTATAGTTAAAATAAAATAATTATTGTAATTATTATATTATGCTGTGTACTATAATATTATTAATGAATATTGTAATGAAACAAAAACTGTTCTACACAGTTTAATAAATACATTGTTATGAAGCCATGCCATTGTTTGTATTATGCTGAAATCAGCACCAGCTATCATCATCTTCTGCTTTATCCCTGCAATAATGAAAAATTAAATCAAAACTGTTTGGCCTATTCAAGACTTAGTGAGTAGGGCCTACCTTATTTTCTGAGCCTCGCTGACCATGGCTAGAAGGCTGGGATTGTGGGTGATGACTACAGTGAGCAACTGGTCCACGTATGCTTTGTGATGGGCCAGATCCTCTTCCAGCCCATGGACGGTGCTCACCATCTGAGCTCTGTTCATGGCTGTCAGTTGCTCTCCTTTGGTCTTGTGTCGTGGAAGCACTGCCTTCAAGTCTTCCATGTTGACTGCATACTGCCTTACTGCCTTCACTGTTTTATCTCTGTCCTTTTTCAGCTTGCTGAGTAAATATAATAAAGGCTTTCTAGGTAAATATAATACAGGCTTGCTGAGTAAGCTATGCTGAAGCAATCCTTACCCGTATTTTCTCTGCAGCCTTCATGGAAGTGACCTCTTTGTCCTTGACTCTGAGAGCTGCCTCCATCATGTCCAAGGACTTCTGGTATCCAGTCTCACTCACACTTCCTTCTACTTCATCAAAAGTCTCCTTCAATGTCTTATAGGATCTCTTTGATTCTTCCAGCTAAATGGTAAAAAAACAACAACAATGGAGATAATTTAAAAGTTATGAACCAAATAAAAGGAAAATTTGTTTTTTTATTAGAGCTAAAAATGTTAATGTAAAAAGTCTGACAGAAAAATGATTACACTGCACATAAGAGGTATTCATTTTAAAAGTAATTGCTTAAAAATTAATAGCAAATTTTTCTCTTTCTAACAGCCAATAATATTGTAATTATAAATATGATTTGCTATTATTATAATTATTTCGGCCGAGAATGTCTGAATACTTAATTATTCTGTAACCTGGTATTTGAGGTCTTGTACTAAAGACTGGAGGTACCTTATCTCTGTCTCTTTGTCCTGAACAATTATAAAGCAATTCAAAATTGGTCTCTCAAACACATTTGTTTGTCTAGCCTTAGCCTTACTTTTTGAAAGGTGGAATATTTCAAGATGTCCGACTTTAACCTTGATGGTAATTAATAATAAATAAGGTTAGAAGGCAACCCAATGAACAAGTAAATATGAAAAGACTTTACCTGTTGCATTCCTGCCTCCAGTGTTCTACTTCCGCGTTCTGTGACTCAAAGCGGACGTTGAGTGATAACAATTTCTTGTACATCTCTGCACTGGCTCCTCCATCAGGATCATCTTTGTCTGTACAGGGGCGTGTTACAACCACCCTGAGGCCTTCTTGTGAATTAAAGTGTTTCTGGAGTAGTTCTCTGGTGTCTCGTGTAGAACTAGTGGTAGTATCATGACCGTTCACTTCAATTATCCTGCAAATAAAATGATTTAAATGTTCCAATTCAAAAAATTAATTCTGTTTAATGACTGCAGTCTCTGTCATGCTGCATGATGAAACAATGGTTAAAAAAATATATTTAAGCACATGCTCTCAAATATTAATAGTAGTAAATTAAATAATAAAAAAAACATTTCCCCTAATAGACTCATAGGTATTTAAAATGAGATGCCTTACCTATCCCCAATCTGGAGTCCATTACCATATAGATGTTCGTCCATATTGCTGATAACACATCCTCTGATCTCACCAGGGGAAGTGCCCACTTTGATTCCTAGTCCTGCCTGGGCCCCGCCCTGTTCCTCCTCTGGGCACAGAATGTGAGTAGTAATGATCTTATGTGGTGATCCATGCACCAATACACTATACAGTGATGACCTAAAAACAATATTAACATAATATGGGTAGTAAGTTTTTCTATCAAATCACGCATTTTTGTGCAAGATAGAGAATTTACTGCAACATGACCTCATAGATGTGCATTGAATGTAAGTTTTAAGGTACCTGTTTTTCAAATGAGTAGAAATAATTTTTTACTTCTAAAATTTTTTTCAGTACAATAATTCTTAAAAAATATCGTGTGCAGTTTTAAGTCCTCAGTATACTAGGAAACTGTGAACTATCATTTCATATAATAAGCAACAATGTTTACCTTTGGCTGTTGTTGTGCTGGTGGTCCACAGATGACATCAGAGTTAGATGTTCCTCCTGTAACATGTGAACAAACATACATTGGAGTAAAGTCACGTGACTAGACAGATACTAATATGGCAATATGCAGATAGATATGGTTTGACTTACAGTCTGCAATTTATAGCACTTACCTTCTTGTCCAGTAAGTCCCTGAGTCTTCTGGCCTCACTCTGAGAAGTCAATAACTCTTCACTCTGCCTCTGAAACTCCTTCTTTAGTGACACCATGGCAACCTCATGGGTGGAGATGGAGCGCTGTAGGTTCTGAATGCGAGTGCTCTCACTGGCTGTGGGAGATGCTAGAGCCTTGTAAGTGGCCAGGTCTGCCTCCAGACTCGACAACAACACTTCCTGAAGAAATAGATGAAGGAGACCGTAAAGCCTTAAGCATAATTTTGGAATTTGAGTCAAATAAATAAATTATATATGATGGACCAAATAATAAAAGTAAGACTATCAGCATACAAGGAAATTATTTTTTCGTGTAAGAAGTCTCACAGTAATAACAAAACCACCAATACTGCCCAAGCCTAAAAGTCTTTCTATTAATCTTCAATAAATATAATGTAAGGCCCTACAAGATGCAGAACATCACAACTGATAAACTCTAGAGTTTCTGCATGAGATTAGACTTAGTAACAGACAAGTCTCTTGAACACTACACTCTGCTAACCTCTCTTTACTTGAATTGCTAACCTTAGTCTGTTTCTCTCTGGCATATTGATCCACTTCTTTGCGGAGATCTTGTACTTGTCGGTCTTTCTGCTGTTCCTCTAGAGACAGTCTGTCCAGACGCTCCCTGAGTTCTCTGACGGTGCGATTAGACAATTCCAACTGCTGCTTGGAGCTGGCCTCTAGAGTCTGTAGAGATTTTTGCATCGACACATTCTGCAAGTAGAAATAAAATGGCCAATAGTTAAAGATATAATATGGTAAACTATGCAGTTCACCAAGCTGTTGGCAAGCTAGTACACCAAAAAATAACTTATAATATTGAACAACAAATGTAAGAAGTTAATCTTTACATTATATGCAACTATTTCAACAATCTAGGATTGATTTTCTATTTTCTTTCCATTGGCAATGTGGTGAGCTCTAACAGAATTCAAGTCCAACTAAATCTATAGCTTATTTTCAAATAGTTTATTGCCTCAGAATACTGTGAATTGGACACCATGTTATTCTTTCCCCTTCACCTCCCTCCCCCCTCACCCCCCCCCCCCCCCCCCCCCCCCCCCCCCCCACAGTTAAGCAGTTAAGTCCACCTACCTGGTTGGCCAACAGTATAGCCTGGTCTTTGTCGGCTAGAATCTTGTGAATGGTTTCTTCCTTGTTGACAAGATCACGCTCCAATGATCGGATTTGCTGGTTACGCTGAACTAGCAACTGTAAGTCCCTGTCCTGATTTTCCACTTTGTCATGCATCTCTTTCAACTCAGACTCCTAAGAATAAATATTATTATTATTATTATTATTATTATTATTATTATTATTACAATTATTGCTATTATCACTATCATTATAGTATAACTATTACTATTATTATTGACGTGACTGTTAATAAAGTTTGTATCAAATGAATATTGAATTGTTTTCTATACAGATGTAGTGCAACCTCTTGCTCCTCATTTCACTAAGACTCCTGTCATTGGCTTTAATCTCTGCCGTGAGATCACTCACCTCTTCGCTATATTTGAGTTGGATGGTCTCCAGAGCAGATTTAGACTGAGCAGCTTCAGCACCAGACATTTCAAGACTGGGAGACTCCTCTCTCAGCACTAACACCTCCTCCTCCAGCTTCCTCTGTCCCAGCAGAGCCTCGTCTAGCTTCTCCTGCAACCTTTGAGCCTCCACCTTGTGAGCTTTCTGTTTCTCCTGATAATTTCCTTTCAAAGACGAATTCTCTTTCCTCAGCGACTCAAGCTGCACTTGCAATTCTTCATGCTTCTGATTTTTCTCTTGAACAACTCACCATTGCCTTGTTGTAGGTCAGAATTCTGCTTCTCTACACTTTGTGGTCGGCCCATCCTTGAATTCCACTCACTGGCCTCTATATTTCTGCTAGGCTCTGCGTTGGCTGTGTTGGTGTTGTTAGTTGTATGGGCTTGCTCGCCAGATGCATCCAATTTGGGTCTGCTGGCTCTTCCCTTGCGTCTGAGTTCCAGTCGGTAGTTGTCGTCTTCTTGATGCTTGCTGATATCAATGGAGTCCACAAGATTGTGAGACCGAATTAGGACTTGCGTGGACTCTGATAGGAAAATATAAAATAAAATGAAGGTTGGGAGTTGCGAAAAGGTGGAGAGGGGGTGATGGGGAGAACATGGATAGGGTAGGTGTCTATTATTTGTGTATATTACTCTATAATATATGCTAAAATTATTATGCAATATGGAATTGTAAACATTTTAATGACATTTTACCAATTTAATACGCATTGAGTGACCTCACTTGTAAATAATTTAAAAAGTTCACAAATGGGCGTAGTTATTCAACTCAACCCTTCATAGCCTAGGCCCATAGTAAATATATTTCAATCAGACCATTGAGGTTAACTTCAAGAGGTTGCATAGCCACACCCACTTTTAAGTGATATTTAAACACAAACATGAAAGTTATACACAAAATGTATTTGAAATCAACTATATTGTTTGTACTTTCTTGTTTTTTTAAACGGTATGTAGACCTACAATGAATTTTTAATAAAAACAAAACAAAACCAAAACTAATTTCAGCTATTTTCACTGGATCCTTAAGAATTCTTCATGTCACAAAATTTGCATGTTGCTCTGGCATTTTTACTCATGCCATAACTCAACCACAAGAATGGCTTCAGTTTACTTATGAATGAAAATGTAAACCAAATTCTAAATTAATCTGATTGCATTAATTTATGCTCAGCCTCGATTTGTAATAATTTCACATTTTTGGTCCAAACAAAAAGCAAAATATGCAATCAGGAGAACAGCTTGATTGACACTCACATCTTTAATAGAATTATGTGTCTTGCACACACTCACTCATCAACATGTGTGAGTGCAAGTGATTGTGTGTATGTGTGCATGTGTGTGTGTGTGTGTGTGCGTGATTCATCTCAGGAAGTAGGAACTAAAGTTGCATTCGTATGTGGGTGGATATCGGTATCTCCATTAGTAAATTCCATTATCTACTCACAAAAGCACTCGCTTGCCATTGAGTTAGTGAATTATTGGTACAACACAGTTAATCCATGGCAACGTCGGGATCATTGTCCGATAACAGTTCTCACCTTCAGGCTTCGCCCTCGGAATTGAAGCAGTTATCTACAATAATCCCTTCGTGCCATGGTTTAACTATTACATAACTAACATTAGCTATATAGCTACTGCTATTAGACAAACACACCTTATATTGATATACCTCACATTATACTGAAATACTTTTAATTATACTGATACTATAGATTATACTACTAGTGGTGTGCTTGAGCACAAATGGCGAGCGAGCCTAAAGACTATACTATTTTTATTGACTTCTAACACTGAAGCTACTGAAAATAAGGTCCAGTTTTTAAATTTAGCATACAGGGTAAAGGGGATTTCAGTGCCATAGTAACAACTCTCTGCAACTGCTTGAATTGAAGGAAAAAACAACAACAACAAAACAATACACGTTATTTAAAAGTTTTCTTTGTGATATTCTTTAGCTAAGTAGTGGTTGTAACACACAATGCTTTGACACAACTGGACATGCACCTACACAGACTTACCTTCGCGGTAGTCTAGTGGACAAGGTATTTTCAAGTAAAATCTTGTTGCCCACGGCTTAAACATGACAAAAGCGCATTGACTTAACCACCCCGCAAACTAACTCGAATAGAAATGGAAGTCCCCTTAAGTTGTCAAGTTTTAACTGCTCGGCAAAAGAATTCAAAACCGGTAAACCATATTCAATTTTCTAAGGGTGATACGGTAACTGATCGATAAACCAGAGGATTCTGTTTAGTGTAGTTTGGGACGGGGTCGACAACCGAACTAACACAAAAACGCGAGGGTCAAAGTACAAAAATGCCTTACGTACGTCCATACATATATACTAGTGGTGTGCTTGAGCACAAATGGCGAGCGAGCCTGATAGTTAGGTAACATAAAATGTTACTATGTTTCAGCTTACTTCACGCAAACACTATAATAGCAGTTATGTCATTTGATTTCAGCAAACAAATACAAAATCACTCTCTTACCTGATTAATGGTAACTTTTGTAGTATCAAACATCAACCATTCTGATAATCTCAATCACCAGTTACTCTTGAACAAGCTCTCAGCTACGGTAAAAAATAAACCAGTGTCATTATTTGTAATTTTAGCCAACAAATATGGAATTACTACTTACATCATTCTTAAGTATTGATAGTATCAAATTGAAGTTACTTTGACCATCTGAAATACCGTGAATTCTTGACAACAAGCTCTCACCTACAAAAACAAAAGACAATCAATTTTAGCACACAAATACAAAATTACTTTCTTACCTCATTTTCTTGAGCAGTGGTAACTTTTGTAGTACCAAATTTGAGCCAATCTGACTATTTGAATTTACCAGTCACTGTTGACAAGCTCTTAGATACAAAAAAGAAAGGCCAGAGTTAATTTTGCATATTTAGCTAACAAATATGGAATTGCTTACTTATCTCAGCTTCCCTCGAGAAGTAGTAGC
>WLWD01005571.1_pt1 | contig 13544 bp, 11 predicted proteins | sample 6712731 | NCBI WGS metagenome assembly WLWD01 (sample SAMN12718690, study PRJNA576275) | sponge metagenome | isolation source: marine sponge | host: Mycale hentscheli | place: New Zealand: South Island, Marlborough, Capsize Point | collected 2014-11-01
AATCATCATAGAGAGGGTCAGCACTACAGGTGCTCATTTTACCAGTGAATCTGTAAAAAATTTGATACACTATAAATAAGCATTCTCATTGTGTTTCTAAAATTTCATGTTAATCATGGATTTAGGGATACAGAGTCTGAGAAGCAGGAAGAGGTAGACAAAGGAAGAGAAGAGAATGAATGAAGAGAGAAAAGGGCTTAGGAAGAAAGAGAGCAAGAGATGGAAAATGACGTAACTAAACCAAGTGGTAGTGTATTCCTAACTTGCAAACAAGTTAGTAGATCAAGCACCATTGTATGGCAGATTACTTGCTAGTATTCATAATTTTGAAGATAACTGACACTTAACCATCTATAGGAATGACTTTACTCAAAATAATGATTAAAATCATTTTATTATGCTACTTCTTTAAATTTTAGATCAATTTTTTGAGGAAAAGCTGGGCAGTCATAGCGCCACGCAGGTACTAGCTTTAGTGTATAGCATCACCTTGCATGACATCAAAATCACATGAGCAATAATTTCTTCAACAATGGTTTTGCTTTATTCTGAGTAGCTTATGTTGGTGTTGGAGTATCACGTTAAAACTACTGGTGGGTGTTCCTCGCATGTTTAGCTTCTCTTATGAAAACAACTTTTATATCTACCAATAAGGTATACTCCTAATAAGTCATTCTTTTTGGTCTGAGAAATGATTTTGTAATTGTTAGCTAGTGTGTACTACCACGGAGGGCACTTTTGGTGTTTTGTTTCTAGAATTTCATCTTCAGGCTTGAATGAGTGTGAGAAGGTAAAAAGCCTAGTGCATTACTTTATAACTTACTCTACTTCAACTTGTCCATACTCATTGTCCCACCCAAATGACGGAAAGTCTCTTGACTTGCCCATGACCACCTTCCCTCTGGAGACATGAATGAGCTCATTAGGCCCTGCAGGAACACCTTGGTAGCCATAGAAATAGAATATTTCATATTAACATGGGGCACAGTAATGAACCCGCACGTCCAACAGCATATGAGACCAATAGACTAGATATGCCATTGATAGCTCGTGCTTAAAATTTAAAATGCAGACAATGGATTGCAGCAACAGTAAGCATAGTTACAATTACAAGGGCTTGGTTTTAGCTGATAGTATCACACCTACCAGCAGAGTGAGGGCCATAGTTCCAGTCTGCTGGCCGTTTCAACATGTTGACTGGAAGCTGACGAAGAAGCACTGAAGAAGTTTCCACATGAATCCTGCAGTTGACAGCACGTATCCTTGACTCACTCTTATACATAATATATCATTACCTTTCATGTTCTATTCCCATTAACAGTGACCACTACAAAGCAGAATCAAAATATAACCAGCTACATACGTTGTACGTACTAAATGAATATCATTACCAACGGAGTGTCAATCTTCACAGGTAGGTTAATCACAGCCGAGTCAATGACATCTAAAATGGCCTTTCGTACTTGCTGTCGATATGATGTAATGCTTTTGACACTAGGCCATTCATAGGCACCTCCCAGGCGATAGTTCTCCTATGTAAATGTACATTATATATCACTTTTATACAGTATAATTGCATGATTGAACATTCACTCGTAGCTAGAGTTACCGTGTCATCCCACGACATTTCATTTACTCCCTGCTCGAACATAACTTCATAAGACCTGTTCACTCGTTCCTAGTACAGCAACATTATATATTTTAACATGTATACATTATTATCATTATTATTACTATTATGATTATTATTACTATTATTATTATTACTACTATTATTATTATCATCACCACCACAATCATCATTATCATCAGCATCATCATCATAGTCATCATCATCATTATTATCTCTACAAACTGCTAATTAGCCTTACCTCAATGAGCCCTCCAAGCAGGAGTTTGTTGACGTACACACTAGAAGGATGTGCGAGATAGAAGATGAGTGGAAGTCGCAACCTGTCTGGGCTCTTGTAGAAGTAGCATTCATCTAACCGAAATCAGCAGTTATATAAAGTTCATAATCACCTCAGTAGGTCACTGCAAGTGATGCATGTCAAATGCTATCATCTTGTTACTAGTGTTGACTCATAGCAATGCCCCTGGTGGCTTAATTGAGTTATTAACTCAAAACTACAAAATAGGTTTTTTTTTAGCAAATTGCTTTTTTAGAATCATTGATTGATTTGCGGAGTTCATGGTAAATTTAGCATCTATGAACTGACAGTATCAATAGATGACATCAGGTACCAGGCCATGCCCACTTCTTATGGTATCACTGATTTACCTGTACCACAGAAAATGTATTTCTTTTTCTCATCGCTAGCTCTATTTCTTGCTGCACAGAACTACTAAATTAAAGTAATAGATAGATCACAAAGTTTCCATTATTGCTCATATGGTATGAGCAAAATAATGGAAATAGCAGACATACCACACTTTAATCCAACATTTTAAAAACAAATTTTTGATGAAAAGACAATTTCTGGTATAATTTTGGTATTATTACAACATCCTGGAATGCAGCAGATATAGTCACCCCTTCAAACTTTTACTGACTTTTTTTTAACAGTAAAAGCTGTGGTTAGAGCAGTGTAGTATTCAGAAAAACAAGCAACTTCATGTGCTAGCACTTCAGCCATCCACATCATTTCTAACCACAACAGCAACTTCACTATCTCCACAGGTAGCAACAACTCTTGGCATTGGGTTCTGAAAAGAACCAGCAACAACACCAGCTTGTCAATGAGTTCAGAGATGAACTAGCAATAAGATCAAGCACACTCAAATTTTTACCTCCCATTTTCTCTACAATAGACCAGTGTACCATCCAGAAATTTTAACACGTTAAAAAAAATTTCATGATCTATTTATTTCTTTAATTTGGTGGTTCTGCTGCAAGCTATGAGCCCACTGCAGCTAACAATTGAGCCAGTGGTGGGGGAAAAAAACAATACATTTTCTATGGTAGCTATAGGAGGTAGATCAGCAATACCATAAGTGGGTGTGGCTCAGATATATGTGGTGTCTTCATGCAAGCCCTTTATTAAAGTTATCTGGCAAGAACATTAAGCACACATAACGTATGAATCCATCTCAATTGTGGAACTGTTTATTGAGCTATGAAAGGAGCAACAAGACAGTACTGAATAGCACATCATAAAAATGCACTTAGATATGAAGCATAGTCAATTAAAAATCTCACTTATTATCCATATACTAACCTTTCATAGCTGTGAAGAGATATGAACTGAGATCGTATGAATTGATAAAGTATTCCCTTAATTGTCTAAAGAAATAAACACAAAATATCACATTTACTCATACTCATGTACTTCCTGATTCTATTCTATCTTAATTACATGTACTGGCATGAATAGGAGCAAACTTTATGATATTTCCACTTAATGAATTTTACTTGTGGAACAATATGATATGAAGTTTAGTCTCACAGGCCAGACCCTTTACCTAACCGTTACACTGAGAAAAAGTCTGAAACTTTGACCTTATGTGTTTCGTTTCCTCAGTTGTAATCAAAGTTAAACGTTTTGTTTTGTTGTTTTTTCTGTCTCACAATGGTGGCTTCATCAAAAACAGCGCAGTGGTTTTTTCCCTACAGTATTGCCCTGCTGCACCATAAGCCCCGGGATGCATGATGAAAATAACAAAATACATGTAGTGTAATGATTTAGTCATCCTCAACTAAAATAATTATAATAATACCACTTTTTTTTCTAAGTTCTAACGGCCAATATATGTTTAATTAAAACTTAACCCAATGTTTTAACTTCTTGCTGAAGTCCTCCTCAGGGATCAATTAGGTTGAACTTTCCGTGGTGATAAAATAAACACAGTATAAAAAGCAAGATAACCGGTGGGCACACTAATTTTTTATATATCCTAAGGATAATTTGAATGCAGCATAGACCAGAGGAGTAGGAAGCCAAATCAAATGGGTGCGGCCACTACAACCACTCCCTACACCCACTCATTTATTCAAGTAATGAGTTTGATCAATAGAAAAGACAATATAGAAGTTGTTGTTGTTTTTATCAGAACCAAAGAACTTTAGTCTAGTAGCTATCCAATACATTCATAAACACACCAAACAATTCAGTACAAGCCATTACAAAACAAATGATTTTTATAAACAATCTGTAGGTTCATGTCAAAGAAATAATCTGTTAAATTATAATTATATTATAAAGAGTGTATATTGTATAGCTAATTATAGCTACTTGGACATATAAATCAAACAATTCCACCGAGAAACATTTTGATGAGTATAAGCCACTACATCATGTCACTCATGAGAATAAACTCTGAAACAGGCGTGTTTATGCTGCTTGCTAGTGAAAATATTGGACAGAATGTAAATGCTTTGTCAGCTCCAATAATTTGGAATTTCTCAGCTCCACACTCCACTCTCTTTAACTCATTCCTTATCAAAATAAAAATAATAGAAAAAATGAGTCATATCAATTACCACTACATAAACTGCTATAACTATAAGAACTAAAGATATTTTCTATTACAAACTTAGTATATTGAAAGTATATAAATAAATGATTCAAGTGATACAAACACAATGGTTGCCATGGAAACATTAAGTGCATAAAAAACTTCACCTGCTATAGGGTACTTTTGACCCATGATAAGGAATGAGTTAAAGTTATTATGCAATACAACAGTCACATGATGTTGTAGGATATTTTTATTGGTCATGAATATTTGCAAAGCTTCAGTTAACAGTGTACATACTGCATACTTACGCTTTCGTGCATTCCGACAAGTCAAGGGGAAGCAGAGATCTCTGGCAGATTCCTTCCCGAGATTTACCCGCTTTACTCCGTTTCTTGCGGCTTTCATGAAAGTTGTCGCCGCATTGCAGAACAGACATTTCACGAACCGGTCGATAAAATATCTGCGCGTGACCAAGCAATCTAAGGAGGCGTACCAAACGCAGTGCTCTTGTTAGGGTACACGGTGGGTGGGTGGAGTTCATATAATTGTTTCCCGCGCGGGCTATCTATAACTACTTCTGTTTTCCCCCAATGAATATGTGTGTAGTATGTACACAGGACGTTCTTTACCAAGCGCTGTTTTAGGAATCATTATTATAAGTCAGTATGTGGTGTCATACAACTGCAAAGCTAATTCCTCCCAATTCCTCCCAATTAAATTCACTGTATAATAAATCATTCAAACACTATATGCTATTCGATGAGGACATAAAAACACAACAAAGACTATCAACAATCAACAATTTATCTGGATATAAAAATAATCAATGTGTAAACAGTTGTTTTGAGGATTAAAATGACAGTCTGCTTCACTTGAGTTGCCACACAGTAACCAACTTGCTCCCTATCTTAGTCTCCTCTACAAAAGAAAACCTATAGAAATATACATTTATAACAATAAGGCTGGCTGTTATAATTGTCAAAACCTAATTCAATCATTCCTTGTGAGTCTTTTAAGAAAAAATTATTCCAATTGAATAAGAGCTGCTCCTTATCACATCCTAATACATAAAACTAACCTATAATATTATTATACATGCATGCCTTATTATTTACCAATCTTATGTATAATATGCATGTGCAACCGTTCAAATTGGAGGTTGCTTGTTATTCTGTTTGTTTTGTCCCCAAATATTTATGACATGCAATATCCTATGGACGCCATTCCCTCAAGGAATCAATAGCTGCTCCACAATGACGATGCCTTACCCATTCACCCAATCATGTTAATGACTATGCTTTACCAAACGGTTTAAGCTCATGAAATTATTCATGATTACACACCGTCGGTTGTCGTTACTGACACACAAGCGTATTATTATTATATAGATTACTAATTTTTGTGCTCCTATAATTAAGAATTAAAAGTATGAATCTGTTCAAAATTACAAACTTGAATAAATTTATTTTATTGAATATGTAAAACATTGTGTTAATTTCAGCTGGAAAAGTGGAAGCAAGAATCATAAGTTAGGTTTTTAACTCTGTACTTTAAGTTATTGTGACATCATCCTAGTTTAATGAAGCACCAAGGGTGCGAACCCTCAGTAGTGTTAGTCTATACGCTAGCTAGATATTACAAAGACTAACAGAATAATTTATTTGAAGTAGTATTAATATGAATATACTAATATGTAGCTCATGGAAGTCGATATGTATAGCTTGAGCAAGCCGAAATGCAACTAATGAAGTTAATGCTGTCTTCATAAGATTAGCTTAACATACAAGCGACACTCACCTAACCAGTAGTTTCAATGGGAAACTCCTTGAGCACTTGGTAATCCACTGAGAATATAGTGTAATTATGCAAAACTACCATAGGAAAGAAATTAATTGCTCATGTGAATACGGCGTGACTATAGGGGGCGTTACGAACAATTGCTTATGATCGTACAGCCTAAAATAACTGCTTTTTCTGAAAAAATAGTCAAAACAAAAAATTCCGGGACTTAAATGTCCAGTGCAACATTTTAATGTTGATTCAATCTTTGGGAGGCTGACATCTTCAAGATCCAGGTGACAGGATGACTGACAACAAACTGAATACTATAGCCCTCTCACGCATGTGTGCTGAATCTAGCTAACTCACAAACACATGATTACATAAAGAGCCCAATTAAGCTTAAATAGTTATACTTCAAATAACCTAAGCATAAATGTCAGTGAATGCATTCCTTAGTTCATAATAAAGCCAAAACCAGTGGCAGGACTGAACAGAAATTGCATCAACCAAAACTCTACTGTGAGGTGAAGTTTTTGCTCGGCACGCCCCCTTAAATTAGCTGTTCACTTCACCAGTGCTTGGCAGAGTGCCTAAGTCATACTTTACCAATTAAAGCTGCACAAAAAGATTGTCCGGCTCAAGTCGGACTGGTTGGACTATCAACAATGACCCCGCAAGTATTGATGTGACCCGTACATTGTGCCCTATTTTCCTGTGCAGTCATAATGTATAAATAGAGCATTAGTAAGTTAACCTATCATAAGTTTTACAATAAATCACCTTTATATGTTTCCCTTTCCTTGGCTTGAGTACCATTAGTTCTAATAGACTTTATAAGTCTTGCCCATTCCTTACCATTTCCCTATGTAGGAGTCCAGAGTGTATTGATCCCACTTGGTAGAGGCAGCCACGACTACCAGTCCATGAGGAAGCAAACACTCCCACAGTTTTATTAGCCAGCCTCGAGGCTCACTCAATCGGTCTAGGAACTCCACCAGAACCAGATTGAAACTCTCTATCTCATTAGGGACCCACGTCATCTGTAAAACACAAACGAGGAGTAGGCAAAACTGAGGCTAAGCAAGACACTTCAAAGAATAGACTAAGACTACGTTAGTGTTAGGAATGCAAGGTTGGAAAAACATCCTAGTCATAACTACATTACTACACTCACCCTACCCACAAACAATATCCATCACATGCATTACGTACATATAAAATCCTCTTGCTTTGATGTAAATAAAAGCATACCTGTTTGAATGTGACTCTATCTGGCTTTGTCCCTTCTAGTGACCCTAAAGAGGCTACCTTTCCTTCTCCATAAGACAGTGTCTTCCCAGATTGAAGATTCATGGCTGAATCAATGAATCTACCAGAGAAATCTACTCCTATAATCTAGACGTGTTAATTGCACATATATATATATATACACATATAAACACACGTACACATATACGGACGCATTTCACACATAACATAAACAAAACACAATACATTGCCCATTCACCAAGGTATAGTCTAGTCACCTACGTACCTGGTTAAATATTTTGGTAAGCAAGCATGAAGTTAACCCCGCCCCACATCCGAACACTGCGGCCGCCTCTCGAGCATCCTCACAGGAGTATGTCGACACTGTTTTCTCCACGTACTCTACCAGCGGCTTCCCATTCATCTAGACAAAATTTTGGGACAAACGTATTTCTGTACAGTGTTTTTCTAAAGCTTACATACATAGGTTTAACTGACAAAGTTAAAATTACTATTATCCTTTCCAGTAGCAGACAAATGCAAAACTTTGGGGAAAGGGAGGTGAACAATACTAAACAAAGCAACTAATGACTTGCCACACAAGATAGACTGGTTCTGACTTATTGATACGGACTATGGCATTTACCAACTATGATATTCTTAAAATAAGGGAACACAGTTGACAATTGGACGTCAGTGTTTCATGAGATTAATGCATCTTATAGTGCAGCGTCAGCTAAAGACAATTTTTATACTCTCAATGTAACTTGTTATTATCCTTACTTTGCCAAATTCAGCTTGGAGTTGAGTATGGAGTTCAGGAAGAGTCTCATACTGAAACTGGGAATTGGTACTGGCATGAAAACATTCCTCAGTCAAGCCTTCAATAGTCACAGGATTGTCTGAGTAAATAAAACAAGCAAAAACAAACACCATTACTAAAATACTGCTCATTGCTTCTTCTATTTTATTTTTTGTTTGTTTGTTTGTTGGTGTTGTTTTGACCAAACATAGCTACTTACCGCTCACACCTGATCCTAGTACGAACACTTCCGCTTGGCACCATCTAGCCGGTACGGGTTTCCGCGATCGTACCATCCTGAATCCAAGATGCTGGAAGAAATGTCTACGGAAGGCAAACCTAGCAAACCTCGATGCTTCTGCGCCGGTCGAAATCCACGAGCCTCCCTTTGGTCATTGAGTTGAGTGAGCGAGGCAGTCGCAAGCAATGGCCACAGAGATGTGTTTGCATTTGTTTTGTTATTATATACAATTTGGTTGAAATTGAATATAAAACAAAGAGTGACGAAGCACGGATGAAGCATGTATAACAAATAAAGGAAAAAAAGAAGACATACAACGCAATTAAAGGTGCCGTATTTAGACACAAAACACGACTCCATGAAAAGAATAAATAATATCACAGCAACATTCATTAATAGTACAATAACTCTCTTTTTTTTTTACTCGTATCGGAAACTTTTAAAATGCACAATATATTGTTAAAATAATCCAAAAAAAAAAATATGGGTGTTATTTAACCACTCAAAGATACGGTAAAATAGCTTAACCCACGACAGCATAGAACACTGCACACTTCTAAACACATGCTATTAACAAATAATCAACACAGCAACAGATACAAACAGCAGTTATCCTATACTTCTTGCTTACCATACTGGTCGAGGGGAGTTGAGTGTAGTTGAGAGGGCATAATAGGGAATCAAATTCACTCATTAAAAACTCACACTCACGAAATAATAATAAATATTTAAATAAAATGGCTACTCGAGGGAAAGGCAAAGATAGCCTACTGAGTTGCTCGAGTAGAATATCTCTGTTCTCATGCACAGATGGGGAGAAAAGCCACAACAACACATTGTCACTAAAATGTCTTTATAGATATAGAATTAATTGACACTGATTATAGGAGTGGACCTATAGTAACTGCTGTGGGGCATTGTAGGAATCCATTGTTTCACATATTTCAGCTGGTAATATCATACTAGGATAATTCATACAAAGCCTTGCAGAAAACAGCAAAGCTCAGGAAGGCTCACAAGATAAAGACTTTCATAGCTGTACGTAGTTCAAAAACTCATTTAATGTGATAAAGCTAAAAGATAAATCATAAAAATGACATTTCTAGGCGAACTGAAAGGTGTCTGCAACACATTGGTTAGACTGCTGCCATGACATCAAACTGTAAATCGTATTCTTAGTCAGGCACACAATCTCCAAATCATCTAAAGCCGTGATCGATCGAGCGAGCGGTTTCATCTCAGTGTGCAATTTTAGAAAGGAGATCTGCTTGGCCTGGCCACGCAATTCATTATTAAACTGGCCATTTTCATTTTTGTGTGGACATTTTCAACATTAAATTTTAATGAAAGTGAAAAATGAATATTAGGTATTTGTGCATGTGATAAAGTGAAGGTCAAGTGAAGGTCAGTTGTAGAGAAAAATTAAATTATTAAAAATTGAATTTGTTTGTTTGTTACTGAGTTATTAATCTTCTTGTTCAGTTTCAGATGAAGACGAGGCCATCCATTCATTACAAGTATCTAGTAGGGGGGACAGAGTCCTCACAATCACTTGAAGAACTATTTCCATCGTTTGAATCCCGTTTTGAACGTTTTTTTACGTGGCTTCTCTACGAACCTTATCCTTCCACCACAGATCTATTGCAGTGTCAGGATCGAAGTTCTCAATAGATTCTGTGTGGGCGGCTATGGTCAAGAGGTCATTCAAAGTCTCAGTAGAAAGTTGAACTCTCCTGTTAGACTTGATAATGTTAACCTGGGAGAAAACTCTCTCCACCTTCCCATTAGATGCAGGCAGAGAAAACAAAAGCTCAATTAATATCAAAATGTTCCTCCATTCAGAAACGTTAGGTGCGTGAAAAAGTCGCCACCAAACTGAACGATACTCAAGAGTTGAAAGTGAAATGTATTGGGTTGCATAATGCATCATGGCCTCAAACTCAGCATGCCTGCACCATTGAGAGGGGAAATACACTTATCTACTAATCCATCAATAGACTTCAGGTCATTCAGTTCATCCACAACCTTTTGCCAACCCTGAGTTGCAAGTACAAAAATAATATCCCGCAATAACTGAGTATCAGACCAAGACAACCTTTCCTTGTACACAGAGTAATTCTATCACAATAATCGCAACTGAAAATCTTTTCAACTCTTGATATTGGTACGAAAATGATTCACCAACAATAGTGCATTTATCGAGTGTTGCTGCAAATACTGGCCATTGTGTTAAAGGTTTTGACTTTAATTTATCTAACTCCTTGACAGAATTGAGGAGACCAGAAAGAGCTGCCGGTATATCAAGGTCATCTTTCTGCATTAGCTTTGATACAATAACAACTGGACTGTAGAGGTCTACAAACAAAGCACAACCCAACAAATACTTTCCATCAATCCATTGGTCATAGTAACCTTTCATCTTCGCTCTATCAATAGATTTCAAAATATTATCTTGACATAGAGCAGCTAAATGGCTAGTATATGCACATACTTCGAGAGAATACGTTTCATTGCGTTCCATTTATGTGCTATCCAGTGAGAGCCACTAGCTCTAACAGGTCTCGTACCAAAATCATCAAAGGCAAGACACTCCCTCAAATCATTGATGATATCCTCCAGTTGGCGGCACTTCTTGGGAGATTTTTCATACAGGTAGTAGAGTTTTAGAAGCATGATCATCAATATGGTTGAAAGCTGTATTATTAAACGCGTCCTTCACTGCCAGTTCTAAGCGATGAGCCAAACACCACATCCAAAATATCCATGGCAGTTCCCTCTCAAGCAAGCCTTTCAATCCTGCATGTGCTATGTCAGCAGAAGCCCCGTCAGTACCAAACCCAACAAGCTTATAACATGTTGCAAGCTCAGCAATGCCCATTTTTTTTAGAACAGAGCTCAATCCTTCCAGAATCCCTTCACCACTTGTACTATTAGGTTTGTACACATTAAAATAACTTGTTCTAGTGTATACCTTTTCGTCAGGCCCATTTTGATCAAACCACACAACTAAAACAATTTCATTATCAATATTACCACTATCAGTTGAGCCATCAAGCATCAGTGAAAATTTTTTAGCTGCACTAAGACAAAGACACAATTTTTCCCTCACACTTTCAGCAATATAGTGAGTAATCTCCTTGCCTGCCGTTTCAGTTGTGTAGTTGGTTCCCACACTAACTCCATGCTTAGTTTCTAGTTTCACTAGCTGAGGATACTTGCGAAAAGGTAGCTTTTCCGTCTTAACATTAGTCTTTGCCCCTCATTCCAAGTAAACAATGCTCTTGCTATAGGCACATACGATACAACACTCTCACCTTCAGCCAGAGCTCGCTCTTGTCTGAGTAGAGAAGAGGCATGAATATGTTGAGCTGCGGTCGCATGGTCTTGAATATTGCTCGTTCGAAGACTGTCCGCCCCATCAATCCAGCATGCACTATAGTTCCTTCTCCCTTTAATCTTTGCTTCGAATTTCATACAGATAGAGCATTTTAGATGTGTAACTATTTTTCCCCCATCTTTATAGATCGTGTTGCATTCAAGCCAGCTCAGTGTTTGTAGCTCCCTGTCAAAATCTCGGCACCATTTTTGAAATGTCGCGTAGGTAACACTCCTTCTTTTGACTCCCACTGTCCGACTCCGAAGTAGAAGTGCCCAGCGAACTCGTAGATGCGCCTCGAGAACTCGCCATAGTCAGCAGAGTAATAATGACAGCTGTAAGCTAGACTTTGACCTCCACCCTCCTTTCCAAAAATAACGATTGGCCACGAGGACCGCGCGGGTGCGCCATTGAGCGGCTAATACGAAAGATTGAACTGAAATGGGCCGATGTCCGCCAGTAATATTGCACACTGCCGTCTCAACATATAGCGGCCGCCTGCACGCTGTGTTTGCTGGATTACAAACAAATGCTATGGAACACATGAAATGCCTACTGAACACCACACACCACTCAACACTTACCTTACACCCACACTCACCAACCACAGCCAACCACACACACCCCCTTATCAGCACTAAACACTCCAAGTCTACGCTATCACCCACTTGAATATTATCATGAGACTATACTTGGGCAGATAACCAGCCCAAACGCAAAGCATTAAGCCGGCTCTCCCCAAACCCTCATCCAACAGGGAATAGAATCACAAGATGGCATAACTAGTTTTAAAAATGGTGTGCGATATGTGACCGGTTTTGGGAAAATCGGCCTAAACGCGGCAAACAATTTTTTTCAGTATCCCCGGGTAAAGCCTTATGGGTCGATTTTTTTCAAAAATTTTTTTATGGCAGAAATGGATAGACACCAGTTAGCTCTAGCTTATGACGCAGTTGTAAGCTCTGGCGTGCTCTAGAACTCACACTAGGAAGCTAGAAACACTAGCCGGTTGGACTCGTGTACGGAGAGTTGCTAAGAAATTATTGGCGGGCTTTTCACTAACAGCCGGGAAAAAACTGTAGCTAACTAATTCACTTACTATTCTACATAATTCACGTACTCACGCAATTCTCGTCATCATAGTTTCTTAAGGTGCCCTGCATTAAGCCTTTTAGACTTCTTTCAATCCGCCTGTAACCGGTTTATTCCATAGTGTCCCGGAGACACGCAGTAATAGTATACGGACACAAGGCACGCCCCCTTACCTTAGCAACGCCTTTACCCGGCGTTTTTCGAAATCAGCAATAATAAGTTTAGCAAAAATACTGAAGTGTTGTAGTGCGTAGGGCGAAGACGGCTTGTGCTACAGTTTCCAAATTAGGAGGACGGCATCCCAAGGCCCCGTGCAGCCTACTGGTACAATAAATTAGAAAACTTTAGATGCCGCGTTTAGGCCGATTTTCCTAAAACCGGTCACATATTAGAATTTTTATAATCGACGATTGAGCTAAAGTATGCTTTTATTATTAGCGAAATCTAGTTTTAAGAATTAATTTTTGTCAAAAACATCAGAAAATTGAACACACACTCCAATTCACATCGTCAGTGACAAGTTTTTGTTGCCATATTTCCCTCCC